>Ga0209510_1000088_pt1 | contig 135746 bp, 90 predicted proteins | sample BiotimSIPDNA_FD_185749 | JGI IMG/M metagenome (GOLD analysis project Ga0209510, IMG submission 185749) | Anaerobic biogas reactor microbial communites from Washington, USA - Biogas_R1 time_0 SIP DNA (SPAdes) (version 2) | ecosystem: Engineered > Bioreactor > Anaerobic > Unclassified | place...
CTCGCCTCCGGTGGCGAACCTGGCAGGCGGCCAAATGAAGAAGGTTGCCCTCTTCCCGTCGGGGCCGGATGCCCGGCCGGCAGGAGAACCGTCAATACGGCAATGAATATCATTGTGACACAGCCTGTGAGCTGGACGCCGGGCGAATTCGCGGCCACGCACGATGTGTACTTCGGAACCGCCTTCGACGACGTCAACGCGGCCAGCCGGGCCAATCCGATGGGCGTGCTGGTCAGTCAGGCCCAGAGCGCGACGACCTACGATCCAGTCGGACGGCTGGACTTCGAGACAACGTACTACTGGCGCGTGGACGAGGTCAACGCGGCGCCCGACAACACGATCTTCAAAGGCGAGGTCTGGAGCTTCACTTCCGAGCCATTTGCGTATGCCGTCCCGAATGTCGCAGCCACGAGCAACGGCGTGTCGGAAGAGGGGGCCGGGCCGGAGAATACAGTCAACGGTTCGGGCCTGAATGCCAACGATCAGCACTCGACCGACAGCACCGACATGTGGCTGGCGATGCCGGGCGCCGAGCCGCTGTGGATTCAGTACGAGTTCGACCGCATCTACCAACTGCACCAGATGCTGGTCTGGAACTACAACGTGCAGTTCGAGCTGATGCTCGGCTTCGGGGTCAAAGGGGCAACGGTGGAGTACTCCGTGGACGGTGCGGACTGGACGGTCCTGGGCGACGTGGAACTGGCCCGGGCGACGGCCAAGACCACGTACACCTACAACACCACGGTCGATTTCGGCGGTGTCCCGGTGAAATACGTTCGCCTGAACGTCAGCAGCGGTTTCGGCATGATGGGCCAGTTCGGCCTGAGCGAAGTGCGGTTCATGTTCGTTCCCAGTCACGCACGGCAGCCGGAACCGGCCGATGGAGCGACCGACGTCGATCCGGGCATGCCTCTCGGCTGGCGAGCGGGGCGGCAGGCCGCTTCGCACGAGGTCTACCTTGGGACCGATCCGGCGGGCCTCTCTCTGGCCGGGACTGTTGGTAGCAGCAGCTTCACGGCCGATGATCTGGTGTATGCAGGCACCTACTACTGGCGCGTGGACGAGGTCAACGAGGCCGAGGCGATCAGCCGCTGGGAAGGCGATGTCTGGAGCTTTGCGACGGCGGCGTACGGGATCGTCGATGATATGGAAAGCTATACGGACGATCTGGATGCCGGCACTACGATCTTCGACACCTGGATTGATGGCTGGGTCAATGGCAGCGGCTCGACGGTTGGGTACTTCGACGCGCCCTTCGCCGAGCGAACCATCGTGCATGGCGGCGGGCAGTCCATGCCTCTGGGGTACGACAACACCGTTTCGCCGAACTACTCCGAGGCGGTACGGACCTTCGATTCTCCGCAGGACTGGACCGGCCATGGCGTGCAGAGCTTGGGTCTGTACTTCCGTGGTACGGCCGGCAACGGCGGCCAGTTGTACGTGAAGATCGACGGGACCAAGGTGGTGTATGATGGCGATGCGGCTGATATCGGCCGGACGCTGTGGCAGCCCTGGAACATCGATCTGTCGGCCGTGGGCAACCTGAGCCAGGTCACGGAGCTGGCGATCGGCGTGGACGGCGCAGGCGCGACAGGCATGTTGTACATCGACGATATCCGTCTGTATCCGAACGCGGTGGAGTACATCACGCCGAGTGAGCCAACGGCCGGTCTGGTGGCGCGGTACGCCCTGGATGGCAACGCCGATGACAGTTCGGGCAACGGCTACAACGGCACGGCCATGGGCGCGCCGACCTATGTCACCGGTGTGCAGGGGCAGGCCGTTCAGCTCGATGGTGTGGATCAGTACATCGATTTTGGCAATCCCGCCGGCTGGCCGTCGGGGACGGCGTCGCGCTCGATGGCTGCGTGGGGCAAGCCGAGTGCGGTCTATGCGGGCTGGCGTTTCATGGCGGCGTACGGCAACGACGCTACCGGGCAGGCCATGTTCATCGGCATGAACGGGCCTGACCTGTATGGCGGCGGCTACGGTGACGATATCGGTGTGGTCGGGTTCTGGGTGCTGGACGAGTGGCGCCACGTCGCCCTGACCTACGACGGCGCGACGGCGACGTTGTACGCCGACGGCATCGAGGTCATCTCGGCCGCCAGGAACTGGAATCTGGTTCCGGACCGCGCCCACATCGGACGCCAGGTGAACGATCTCGCCGAATTCTGGGCCGGCGCGGTCGATGAAGTGCGCCTCTACGATCGGGCGCTTTCAGCCGACGAGATTGCCTGGCTGGCCGGCAGGACCACGCCGATGCACAAATCGTTCTGATGCCACGCCACAGGGGGCGGCCATGCCGCACGCAGACTGAGCCCTCTGGGAGCGTCCGTGTTTGTCAAGGCGCCAGTTGTCAGAGGGCAGGGCGGCGCCAAGCCGTCCTGCCCTTTGGCTTGCGGCCTCCAAATGGCGATTGCAATCAGCCCTCCCTCTCGGTAGAGTAAGCGGCTGGCGCAAGATACTGTTCTGATAGAGGTTCTGCCGATGCAACAAACTGCTCCGACACGGGACCAGGCCCTGGCGCTTCTCCAGGAATACAACGAGAATGAAGCGTTGCTCCGGCACGCGCTGGCTGTTGAGGCGGTGATGCGGCATTGGGCGCGAAAGGCAGGCCAGGACGAAGAGAAGTGGGGCGTCATCGGTCTGGTCCACGATTTGGATTACGAACGGTTCCCGGAGCAGCACTGCAAGAAGACCGAGGAGATCCTGCGTCAGCGCGGCTGGCCCGAGGACTACATCCGCGCAGTCGTCTCGCACGGCTGGGGCATCTGCAGTGATGTGGAACCGCAGAGTGAGTTGGAGAAGGTGTTGTACGCGATGGACGAGTTGACGGGGCTGGTGGCGGCCACGGCTCTGGTGCGTCCGACCAGGAGCGTGATGGACCTGACGGCCAAGTCGGTCAGGAAGAAATGGAAAGAGAAGTCGTTTGCCGCCGGAGTCAACCGCGAGGTCATTGAGAAGGGGGCCGCAATGCTCGGAGTCGAGCTGACGGTCCTGATCGAAGATGCGATCGCCGCTATGCAGGAAGTGGCCGATCAGATCGGACTGCGAGGCACTGCGGGCGATCCGAGTTAACGGGGCGCATCAATTGCCTCTTCACTGGGGGACAATCTCAGGATGCACAAGAGTCGAACGAAGTTGATGTGTGATCCATCAAGCGCGGGTCTGATCCTCGCGGTCGTGGCCGTCGCAGCGGCCCTCGCGATAGCCGGCTGCGGTGGGACCGAGGCCAAGAAGGCGTCGCTGACGGAGCAGGAGGTCCAGCGTCTGAGCGAGGCGGCCAGGCCCGTAGCGCCCGACGAATTGATCGTCAGCGGCGAGCGGATCACCTGCGAGGACATCATGACCATCTCGTCCGGACAGGAGGCGTCGAACGCGTCGTTCAAGACGTGGCTTGAGGAGATGGCGAAGGTCGCAACGCTGGAGCAGTTCATGGAAGTCGCGCGGCCCCGCCTTCGTCAGCAGCTCGGCGCCAACGTCAGCAATATCGTGCTCTACAAACGGGCGCAGCGTCAATTGGGAGACAAGATTGACGACACGCTCGACAAGCTGGTCGACAAGGAACTGCGAAGATTCGTGATCGAGCATGGGGGCAACAACGCCGAAGCCGACGAAGCCCTCCGGGCGATGGGCATGAATCGCACGACGTTCAAGGAACACAAGAAGAAGCAGATTCTGGCGCAGTACTCGGTGGAGTCAAAGCTGTCGCGGAACCGGCCGATTACGCACAGCGAGCTGGCCGCGACGTACGAGCGGATGAAGGATCAGGCGTTCGTCCAGCCGGGCCTGATTCAGTTTCGGCTGATTGACATCTCGGCGGCCCGCGTGGAGCTGGCGGATCCGAACGACAGTCCTGTGGAGACGGCGCGCCGGCTGGCCGAAGCGTTGGTCGCCCGAATTGAGGCGGGCGAGGATTTCGGCAAGCTGGCCGAGGAGTATTCGGAGTACGCGGAGTACTACGTCGGCGGGTCGGAAGGCCTGTGGCCGGCTCGCGATCCCGAGTCGCTGGCTCCGCCCTACGCGGTGCTGGTCGACTGGGCAAAGAAGATGAAAGAGGGTGATCTCGCCGGTCCCCTCGACGCGCCGGGCCACGCGTTCATCATGAAACTGGTCCAGAGGCGTGACAAAGGATATCTCCCGATGGCCGAGGTACAGGAGAAGGTGGAGGCAAACATCGAGGAGACCCGGCGCATCGAGGCCATCGCCCGACTGGATGACGAGATCGTTGAACAGATGGCCCTGGCCGACACGGACGGGTTCGTCAACGGCTGTCTCGAACGTTTGTACTATGCCGTCAATTCCCCGGCGCCTGCACCGTAAAGACCCCACGTTTCCTGCGAGCCAGAAATGGACATCATCGCTCATGGCATCGATTTGGTGGACTGCCCCCGCATTGAGGAGATGTGCGAGCGGCATGGCGAGCGGTTTCTCAACCGTGTCTTCACGCCGGCCGAGCAGGCCTGCGCGCGGGGGCGAATGAACTCGATCGAGAACTACGCGGGCCGGTTTGCGGCCAAGGAGGCGATTCTCAAGCTGGTGGGGACCGGCTGGCGGGGCAAGATCGCCTGGACGGATATCGAGGTGACCAACGATCCGTCAGGCCGGCCGGAGGTGACTCTGTCCGGAGAGGTCCAGAGGATCGCCTGGGAGCTGGGGATCGAACGGATCAGCATCAGCATTACGCACACGGCCAACTTCGCCATCGCCTCGGCCGTGGCGCTGGCACGGTCCCATGAAGCCCAATGACTTTGACTGCGTCGTCGTGGGGGCGGGGCACGCCGGAATCGAGGCCGCACACGCGGCCGCCAGGATCGGCGCTCGGACCTGCCTGATCACTCTCCGCCGGGACACGATCGCCAAGATGAGCTGCAATCCCGCCATCGGCGGACTTGGCAAGGGCCAGATCGCCTGCGAGGTCGATGCGCTGGGCGGCCTGATGGGTCTGGCGACGGATGCGACGGGCATTCAATTCCGCTTGCTCAATCGCTCCAAGGGACCGGCGGTCCGCGCGCCAAGGGCCCAGGCGGACAAATACCGCTACCAGGATTTCATGCGGGCCGCCCTGGAACAGACGCCGAACCTGACCATTGTCGAGGCGATGGCCAGCGAGGTTCTTGCGGAGCAGAACCGTGTCCGGGGTGTGCGCTGTCAGGACGGAGGAGTTTTCTTTGCGCCGACGATGGTACTGACCACCGGAACGTTCCTGCGGGGCCTGATGCACGTGGGGAGCGAGCAGCAGCCGGGCGGGCGACTCGGCGAACCGCCGGCGGATGAACTGTCGGAGAGCCTTGAACGCCTGGGGCTCGATGTGCGGCGTCTCAAGACCGGCACGCCCGTGCGGCTTGACGCCTCCACCTGCGACCTCGATACGCTCGAAATCCAATATGGCGACGGTGACCCTGTCCCGTTTTCCTTCATGACCGATCGGATCGACCGCGATCAGACACCGTGCTGGATCACCTACACGAACGAGCGGATTCACCAGTTGATTCGGGCTAACCTCGATCGCGCTCCCTTGTACACAGGCCAGATTCGCTCGACCGGGCCTCGCTATTGCCCCAGTATCGAGACCAAGATCCTCCGCTTTGCAGACAAAGATCGCCATCAGGTGTTCCTCGAACCGGAGGATGAGGCGCGGACGACCATCTACTGCAACGGGATCAGCACGTCGCTGCCCAAGGAGGTGCAGGAACAGATGCTCCGCCTGATGCCCGGCACCGAGCGCGCGCGGATCGTACATTACGCCTACGCCATCGAATACGACTACTGTCCTCCGACGCAGTTGCAGCCCAGCCTGGAGACCAAGCGCATCGGCGGTTTATTCCTGGCCGGGCAGATCAACGGGACCAGCGGCTACGAAGAGGCGGCGGGGCAGGGCATCCTGGCCGGCATCAACGCAACGCGAAGGCTCTGCTCGCAAGAGCCTTTGGTGCTGCGCCGCGATCAAGCCTACATCGGCGTCCTGATCGACGATCTGATGACGCGAGGGATTGACGAGCCGTATCGCATGTTCACGTCGCGCGCCGAGCATCGTCTGGCCTTGCGCTACGACAACGCGGACCGGCGGCTGACGGAGATCGGCCGGACCATCGGTCTCGTCGACGACGTTCGCTACGCCCGGTTCCAGAGGAAGCTGGCCGATATCGCCGGCCTCTGCTCGTATCTGCAAACGACACGACGCGACGGCAGCAGTCTGTGGGATCTGTTGCGCAGGCCGAACAGCGACCTGGCCGGGCGGTTGGCGGAATTGCCCGAAGTCAAGGCTGCCGGGTATGGGCGGGACGTCATCGAGGCGGCCGTCGTCGACGCCAAGTACGAGGGCTACCTCGTCAAGCAGCAGCGCGTCGTGGCCTTGCAGCAGAACCTCGACAGCAAGAGAATTCCCTCTGATTTCGACTATACTGCCGTGACGCACCTTCGCTGCGAGGCCCGGGAGAGACTCTCCGCCTTCAAGCCGGCCACGCTGGGCCACGCCTCTCGCATCAGCGGCATCACCCCGGCCGACATCACGGTTCTGCAAATCTGCCTGAAGAAGCTCTCGGGCCCGGCGCAGGGGACACGGAAAGGGCCGGCGTGACATCCATGTTTGATCTGTCGGACAATGCGTACAATCGTGTTTTGGCGCGGGATGAACCGAAGTTCAAGCTGTGGCGTTCGGCGGGGCTGCTGCTGACGTACCGGTGCAATGCCGCATGCGAGTTCTGCTATTATCATTGCTCCCCTGAGAAGGGGGGGCTCATGCCCGTCGAGACCTGCCTTGCCGCCTGGCGATCGCTGAAGAACCTGGCCGGCGACACGGCGAGGATCCACCTGACCGGAGGCGAGCCGTTTCTCTACTGGGACCACCTCGTCGATATCCTCGCTGAAGGCACGAGGCAGAAGCTCGGTCCCGTTGATCTGGTCGAGACGAACGGCTTCTGGGCAACGAGCGAATCCGTAGTCGAGGAGCGACTCGATGCGCTCTTGATCCTGGGCGTTCAACGCCTGAAGATCAGCGCCGACCCGTTCCACCAGGAATACGTGGATATCAAGCCCGTCCATTTCCTGGCCTGTATGGCTCTGGAGATGTTCGATCCCGATAACGTGCTGGTCCGCTGGGAGAAGTATCTCGTCAAACCTGTACCTACGAAAGGGCTCTCGCCGACTCAGCGAGATGAGGCCTATGTGAACAGCGCCCGCGATTATCCATTTCGTTTTACGGGCCGCGCCGCCGGCCGTCTGGCGAACCTGCTCGCTTCGAAGCCTGCGGAGGCCTTCGCGGATGCGAATTGTCTGGGTGATTTCCTCGGCGCCAAGGGTGTGCACATCGACCCCTATGGCAACGTCTTCAGCGGCACATGCAGCGGGATCGTCCTCGGCAATGTCAACGACAAGCCACTCGAAGAGATCTGGAGACAATTCGATCCTCGTGCGGTGGGGCTCATCGGGACGCTGTGCCAGAAGGGGCCCTACGGCTTACTTGACAAAGCCGAGTCTCAGGGCTACCGCCGACTCGACGTCTACGCCGACAAGTGCCATCTCTGCACCCACATCCGCCAGTTTCTTCTTGAGAACAGGGTGGAGAAGGGGATCATCGGCCCAAGTGACTGCTATCGATAGGCTACCTTGCGGCGGCGATGGCTTCGCGCAGGGTGAGCGTTCCTTCATAGAGGCTGCGGCCGACGATCACGCCGGCGACGCCGATGGGATTGAGCCGGCGGATGTCGTCAACTTCCTTGACCCCGCCGGAAGCGATGACCGGGGTCCTCACGGCCTTGGCCAGGGCCTTTGTCCGCTCGATGTTCGGTCCGGTCAGCATCCCATCCTTGGCGATGTCGGTGTAGATGATCGCGGCCAGAGGCAATTCGTCCGCACGAGCGGCAAATTCGAGAACGGTTTGTTTGCTGTCCTCGAGCCAGCCGTGCGTGGCGACCATCGAGCCTCGCGCATCGAGACCCAGCACGATCCGGCCGGCGAACATCTCGGCCATCCGACGGAACCAGTCGAAGTCACTGACTGCTTTGGTCCCGATGATGACGCGCGTCACCCCCATATCGAGCAGTTGCGCGATCGAGGCCTCGTCGCGCAGGCCGCCGCCAACCTCGATCTCCAGCAGGCCCAACCTGGCGATGGCCTCGATGCTCGCGGTATTGACCGGCCGGCCCGCCTTGGCGCCGTCGAGGTCGACAACGTGCAGCCATCGGGCGCCGTCAGCGTGGAACTGCCTGGCCTGTTCGGCCGGGTCGTCCCGGTACGTGATCTGCTTGTCGTATTGCCCCTGAATCAGCCGGACGACCTTGCCGTCCCGCAGGTCGATCGCTGGAATCACATCCATGAGCCGGACCTTTGCAATTGACTATGTGCGGTTGACGATTTACTATCGCGAGCGAGTGCCAATCGTAAACTGTGGACCTTCACCTGTAAATCGCGAATCGCGGGAGGCTGCATTATGACAGGACCGAAGCCGATTGCCATCTTCTCGCTACGCAGAGCCGCTCTGGCGTGCCTGTCGGCTGTGATGGCGGTTCTGAGCCTGGCGCCTGCGGCCGGCGCCGCGGCCAAGCCGGTGATCCTCGACACGGACATCTGCGACGACATCGACGATACCTGGGCGCTGGCCCTGCTGCTCCAGTCGCCCGAGTTGGACTGCAAGCTGGTTACCACGGCCGTGGGCAACACGGAAGCCAAGGCCCGGGTGGTCGCCAGGTTCCTCGACCGAGTCGGGCGGGCGGATATCCCGGTTGGGATCGGCGTCAAGCAACACGACGGGACGCATCGCCAGATGGATTGGGTCCAGGGATATGATCTTTCCACTTACCCCGGGACCATTCACCAGGATGGCGTCCAGACGCTGATCGACACCGTCATGAACTCGCCGGGGCGGGTGACCATCATCGCCCTCGGGCCTCTGCCCAACATCGCCGCGGCGCTGGAGCGGGAGCCTCGCATCGCGGAGAAGGCGAATTTCGTCGGCATGCACGGCAGCATCTACAAGGGCTACGGCGGCAGCGACAGGCCCAGCGCCGAGTACAACGTTGTGGCCGACGCCAAGGCCTGCCGCAAGGTCTTCACCGCCGGCTGGCCCATCACGATTACGCCGCTGGACACTTGCGGTCTGATCCACCTTCGCGGCGACAAGTATCAGAAGGTCCTCCGCCGTAACAGTGCCATCACCAGCAACCTGATCCAGAACTATCGCGCCTGGCAGGCTGACGGACTGAAGGGCGAGCGCAAGGGCATCGACGCCGCCAACCTGGCGCGACTGGTCAACAACCAGCTCAACAGCGCCAGTTCCACGTTGTTCGACACGGTGGCGGTCTATCTGGCAATCAACACGGACCTGGTCAGGATGGAACAACTGCCTGTCGAGGTTACCGACGATGGTTACACGAAGATCGTCGAAGGGGCCAAGGTCATCAACTGCGCCGTCGAGTGGAAATCCCTGGATGGATTCGAGGGTTTTCTGGTCGAACGGCTCACGAAGTAGCGATGCGCTGCAGGATTCGGCGCGTCACGGCATGTCATAGGAGGCCATATCATCACCCAACAGCCAGCGAAGATCGTAGTGGTCGGCAGCTCGAACATGGACCTGGTCGTCAAGACGCCGCGAATTCCGTTGCTCGGCGAGACGGTGCTGGGCGGCGACTTCGTCATGGTGCCGGGCGGCAAGGGCGCCAATCAGGCGGTCGCGGCCGCCAAGCTCGGCGCCGAGGTGTACTTCGTTGCCCGGCTCGGCGACGATCTGTTCGGCCAGCGGTCGCTGGCCAACTTCGAGAGGGAAGGGGTCCGCACGGCCTACGTCGCCTCGACGCCGGGGGTGGCGTCCGGCGTGGCGCTGATTGCGGTGGATTCGGCGGGCAACAACATGATCGTGGTAGCGCCCGGCGCCAACAGCCGGCTTGGTCCCGATGATGTGAGACGGGCCCAGCGCGAGATCGCTTCGGCCGGTGCGGTGGTGGCCCAGTTGGAGGTTCCTGTCGAGACGATTGAGTGTGCGGCCAGGATGGCCGGCGACGCGGGCGTGCCTTTTATTCTGGACCCGGCGCCGGCGCAGAAGCTGCGGCCCGAGTTGCTCAAACAGGTGACGGTGCTGACGCCCAACGAGACCGAGGCGCAGATCCTGACGGGGATGGAGGTGAGCGATGAGGCCGGCGCGTCGCTGGCGGCCGAGTGGCTGCTGTCGTCGGGTGTCGGGGCGGTGATCGTCACCATGGGCGCCAAGGGATTTCTGCTGGCGGACGGGACTACAAGCGAATTCGTTCCGGCGGCGCCGGTCCGGGCGGTGGATGCCACGGCCGCCGGAGATGCCTTCACCGGCAGTCTCGCGGTGGGCCTGGCCCAGGGACAGTCGCTTCGCCAGGCCGCTATCTTCGCCGGCCGCGCCGCGGCGCTGTCGACCACCCGGATGGGAGCCCAGCCGTCGATGCCGACGAGGCAGGAAGTGGAAGCGTTTTGTCCCTGACGAAATGGACTGACAGGAGAACGCCATGAGTCATTCGAATCGATCGATCGTGAAGATGCTGGTCATGACGCTAACGGCCTTCGTCGTGACCTTCAGCGGGTGTCAGAAGAAGGACGACCGGCCGACCGTCGCCCTGGTGATGAAGTCGCTGGCCAACGAGTTCTTCAAGACCATGGAGGAAGGAGCCCGCGCCCATCACGCCGAGCACAAGGACCAGTACCACCTGGAAGTTCGCGGAATCAAGGACGAGACGGATGTCACCCAGCAGATCGCGTACGTCGAGATGATGATGGCCCAGGGGGTCGATGCGATCGTCATCGCGCCGGCCGACTCGAAGGCCCTCGTCGCGGTCTGCAAGAAGGCGATGGACGCCGGCATCGTCGTGGTCAACATCGACAACAAGTTCGACGACGACGTGCTCAAGGACAAGGGCATCAAGATCCCGTTCGTCGGGCCGGATAACCGCAAGGGGGCCAAACTGGCGGGCGCGTATCTGGCGGCCCGGCTCAAGCCGGGCGACAAGGTCGCCATCATCGAGGGAGCCCCCAACGCCTTCAACGGCATCCAGCGCAAGGCCGGGTTCGACGACGCCATGATCGGCAGCAGCATGGACATCGTGGCCTCGCAGACCGGCTACTGGGAAACGGACAAGGCCCAGCCCATCGCCGCAGCGTTGATCAACGAACATCCGGACCTCAAGGCCCTCCTCTGTGCCAACGACAGCATGGCCCTGGGCGCGGTGGCAGCGCTTCGGGACGCGGGCAAGTCCGACTCGGTTTATGTCGTCGGATTCGACAACATCGCGGCGGTTCGGAGGTTGCTCAAAGAGAGCAAGATCCTCTGCACCGTCGATCAGCACGCCGACAAGCTGGCGCTGTATGGGATTCAGTACGCCCTCGACATCCTCGCGGGCAAGGCAACGCCCGCCGACAAGGAAACCCCCGTCGATCTGGTCACGGCGGAAACACTCGGATGATGCCTTCTGCGACCGATGTGCTGCTGACCGTCACGGGTATCGACAAGGCTTTTCCGGGCGTCCAGGCGCTCTCGCAGGTCGCGCTCGATCTGCGTGCCGGCGAGGTGCACGCCCTCGTTGGCGAGAACGGCGCCGGCAAGAGCACGCTGACGCGCATCATCGCCGGGATCGAGACGGCTGATGCCGGACAGATGCTTCTGGACGGGCAACCCTACAACCCCGGTGGCAGGCGGCAGGCGGAGGCGGCGGGGGTTCGCATGGTGATGCAGGAATTGAACCTCATTCCCAATCTGAGCGTCGCTGAGAACATATTCATTGAGCGACTGCCCAATCGGTTTGGCTTCATCGACTACAGAACTCTGAACCGCTCCGCCCGCGAGGCGATGCAGCAGGTGGGTCTCTCGCAGATTGATCCGTCGACGGCGGTCGGCGCCTTGGGCGTCGGGCAGCAGCAAATGGTGGAGATCGCAGCGGGGCTGTCACGGCGGTGCCGCGTCCTGGCGCTCGATGAGCCGACCGCGTCGCTGACCGACAGCGAGGTGGAGCTGCTTTTCACCCAGATCGCCGGACTCAAGGCCAACGGGGTCGGGATCATCTACATTTCGCACCGGATCGAGGAAGTGCTTCGGATTGCCGACCGTGTCACCGTGCTGCGAGACGGCAAGGTCGTGACCACTCGCGATGCGGCAGGGTGGGATTCGGATGACGTGATTCGCCTCATGGTCGGGCGCGACCTGGACCGAGACGCTCTTGCGCCGGGCGGGCGGCGGGGGGCGCTGGCCCTTCGCGCGGTGCGGCTGCGGGCGGGCGCGAAGGTTCGCGACGTGTCGTTCGAGGTCTATCGCGGCGAGATCCTCGGGGTGGCGGGCCTGATGGGTTCGGGCCGGACCGAGACGATGCGCCTGGTCTTCGGAGCCGATCCGCTTGAAGCCGGGAGCATCTACCTGCACGGATCTGACAAGCCCTCGACGATCCGGCGACCGAGCGACGCCGTGCAACTCGGGATCGCGCTGCTGACCGAAGACCGCAAGGAGCAGGGGTTGTTCCTGCCCCTCGCGATACGGGCAAATGTCTCGATTGCCCATCTGGACGATGTCAGCACGTTGGGCTGGCTGAGCGAAGCGCATGAAAAGGCGGTTGCCCAGCGATACGTCGATTCGCTGGACGTACGCTGCTCCTCATGCGAACAGGCGGTTGGCCAGCTCAGCGGCGGCAACCAGCAGAAGGTGGTGATCGCCAAGTGGCTCTACCGCGACTGTGACATCCTCATCTTCGACGAGCCGACGCGCGGGATCGACGTCGGCGCCAAGTTTGAGATCTACCGCATGCTGGCCTCTCTGGCGCAGCAGGGTAAGACAATCGTTTTCGTTTCATCCGATCTGAAGGAACTGATGGCGATCTCTCATCGGATTCTGGTGCTTTCGGTCGGTCGCGTGGCCGGGACGTTCGATCGCGAGGAGTGGTCCGAAGAGCAGATTATGTCCGCCGCGTTCAGCGAATACGTCTGAGTGTTCAGTCGCTTGTCTTGGTGGCAGGTGCGTACATCAGCGCCGCCACCGCCTTCGGAGAACGGAAAGAGGCGCATGACTCCAACCAACCAGGGATCGATTCGGCTGTTCCGCCTGGCAGGCATCGAGCTGTACCTGCACTGGTCATGGTTCCTCGTGGCGTACTATGGGATCCAGATGCGGGCGGGACGCTATCCGTCCATAATGTGGAGCGCGCTGGAGTACTTGGCGCTGTTCGGCATCGTCCTGCTTCACGAGTTCGGCCATTCGCTGGCCTGTCGTCAGGTGGGAGGCCGCGCCGATCGCATCGTCCTGTGGCCTTTGGGCGGCGTCGCCTACGTGGACCCGCCGCAACGGCCCGGCGCCATTCTCTGGAGCATTGCGGCCGGACCGCTCGTGAACGTCGTGCTGGCGCCCACATTCTTCCTGCTGGTACTCTGGATGGATGCCTCGGGTCTGGCCGAGCAGGCGTCGAATCTATTCAGGCTGCTTCGGACCATCGTAGCCATCAACGTCGGCCTACTGGTCTTCAACCTCCTGCCGATCTATCCGCTGGACGGCGGCCAGATTCTCCGATCGCTGCTGTGGTTCGTGCTTGGTCGGGCCTGGAGCCTGATCTCCGCGACGGTGATCGGCCTGATCGGTGTCGTGGGCCTGTTCGTACTGGCCCTCTGGGAGCGGTCGGTCTGGCTCGGGATTCTCGCGGCGTTCATTCTGCTGAACTGCTGGAACGGGCTGCGGCATGCGGTGCACCTTGTGCGCGTAAGCAGGTTGCCGCGTCACGCCGCGTTCGCCTGTCCGGTCTGTCGGACGGCGCCGCCGGCCGGTGCGATCTGGACCTGCGGCCACTGCCGCAACCCCTTCGACATGTTCGAGCATCGGGCTGTCTGCCCCCAGTGCGGCGTCGCCTACCCCGCCATTCCCTGTCCCGACTGCGGCACGGCTCATCCCTTCGCCGCCTGGACTCCTCTGTCGCCATCCTGGGCCAACCCGCCAGACAGGTCGTCTTCCCTCCCATCTCCCCATCCGCCCAGTTCCAGTGCTGCGGCCGGCAACAGGCCATACGGGCTGTGATCGTTGGGGGCCAGAGGGCCATCGCTCGACGGTGTAACCCGCCGCCCAAATGGGAATTGGCGTTTTCGGTTGACAGGTCTGTAACGGGGGCCTATTATGCGCCATCTACTGTCAGAAGTACGGATGGTGGTCGTGTAACGGTGGACGGTCTATCGTCCCTGAAGCACACGGTGGGCTCGCGGGCGGCGCGCGTCTGGAAGAAGCTCGATCAACCCCGACAGTGGGAGTGTTTCTTTTCTTTGGGGAAAACGGTCTATGAGTGACTACATCGTTCTCGTCAAGCAGGTCCCTGACGTCTCGCAAATCACCGACAACGCCTTCGACCCGGAGACGGGTACGCTCGTCCGATCCCGACTGGCCAACGTCGTCAACGAACTCGATGCTCAGGCGCTGGCCTTCGCCCGATACATGAAGCAGATTAGCGGCGATGCCAAGGCGCGGATCATCGCACTGACGATGGGTCCGCCGATGGCGGAGGAGGTCCTCCGCTACAGCCTGGCCCGTGCGGCTGACCAAGTGGTTCTCCTGACGGATCGTGCACTGGGCGGGGCCGACACCTGGGCCACCGCCAATCCGCTGGCCTACGCGATTCGCCGGATCGTCAAGGAAATCCTCCACTGCGGCGACGATTACTTCGTGGTCGCCGGCATGCAGTCGGTGGATGGCGATACCGCTCAGGTACCGGGGCAGATCGCCGAGGAACTGCAACTGCCCTGCATCGCGTACGCCACCGGCGCCGAGTACAAGAAGAAACGCTTCGAGTTCACCCGCATCATCAGCGGCGGCAGCCAGACCGTCGCGACCAGGAAGATGCCCGCGGTCATCACCGTCGCCAAGTACGAATACCCGCTGTTCGCGACGTTCGCCGGAACGCGGTGGGCCAACAAAGTCGACGTCGTTAAGTGGGGCGCCGACGATATCAATGCCACGCACATCGGAGCCAAGGGCTCTAAGACCGCGGTGATCCGCGTTTTTCCGCCCGGCAAGAGCACCCGCAAGTGTCAGGAAGTCAAGGACGTCAAATCGCTGGCGAAGATCATCGTCGAGAGCTTCAAGAGCGGCAATGGCGAAGGGGGCAAGGCCGATGAGGGGCCGGGACCGTACGTGTTGCCCGCTCGACGCAAGAGCCTCCTGGAGCGGCCCTATGAGGCGACGAAGAAGGAGCAGGACGACTACGACATCCTGACCGCCATCCTCAAGGAGATGGAGATAGCCGACGCCGCCAAGCTCGATGATGCGACAAAAGACAAGGTCGTGGAGAAGGCGGGCGGGGCGTTCCACAAGAAGGCTCTCGAAGACATGATCGGCGGCTTCGGCTTGGTCGAGCCGGCTTTCAAAGGCGAGGTGTGGGTTGTCGCCGAGCACAGTGGAGACGGCGTCATCCATCCCGCGACGTTCGAGCTGACCGGCAAGGCGCGCGAGCTGGCCGATTCGCTCGAAACGAAAGTCGGCGTTTGCATCGCCGGCGACAACGTCGCGCACATGGCCGAAGAGTTGATTGCGGCCGGCGCCGACCACATCTACGCGATCGAGCACAAGCTGCTCAAGGAGTTCGATCCGACGGCCTACCGCAAAGCGGTTTCCGACGCGATCGACAAGTACGTGCCGCAGATCGTGCTGTACGCAGCGACGCCGCAGGGACGCATGCTGGCTCCGATGGTCTCGTACAAGACCGGCTGCGGCCTGACCGCCGATTGCACGGGCCTCGACATTCGCGACAGCTCTCGCAAAGGCGATATCGGCCTGCTGCTTCAAACCCGTCCGGCCCTCGGCGGGAACGTCATGGCGACGATCCGCACGAAGAACTCCAAGAGCCAGATGGCGACGGCCCGGCCCGGCGTGATGAAGCGGATTCCCGCCGACCCCAAGCGCAAGGGCAAAGTCATCAAGCACAAAGTCGAGTTGACCGATGAGGACGTCAGTCTCGACATCATCCGGACCGAACTGGGCAGCGGGCAGGTCAACTTCGGCGCCGAAGCCATCGTCTCCGGCGGCAAAGGCATGCAGAGCCGCGACGGCTTCGACCGGTTGCTTCACATGCTCTGCGCGGAGATGAGCAGGAAGCTGGACACTGCTGTCGAGTACGGCGCTTCCAGAGCGGCGGTCGAGCAGGGCTTCGTCGAACGCGTTCATCAGGTCGGACAGACCGGGACGGCGGTCGGCCCGAAGCTCTACGTCGCGATCGGCATCTCGGGCGCCATCCAGCACATGATCGGCGTCGCCAACACCGAGACGATCGTGGCGATCAACAGCGACCCCAACGCACCGATCTTCAGACAGTGCGACTACTATATCGTTGGAACCGCCGAAGACGTTGTCCCGGACCTGGTGCAGGCTCTCGACAACATGTGAAATGCCATCGGTCCTAATGGTCCCCTCGGACTTGTTCCCTGATTGATTGAGGAATGGAAAGTGCCGAACAACAGCGAATACAACAAGGTCTCGGTTCTGGTCGTGGGCGCGGGCCCGGCCGGTCTGGCGACGGCGATCCAACTGCGGGTCCTGCGGCCTGACATCGACGTGTGCGTCATCGACAAGGCCCTCGATTTGGGAAACCATAATCTCTCGGGTGCTGTGCTGGAGAAGGAGCCGCTGCATTCGCTGCTCGATGCGGCCAAGCCCGACTGGCGCGAGACCCCCGAGGCCAAGGACGTCCTGGCCAACGTGATCGACAAAGACGACATCATGTTCCTGCTCGGCAAGAAGATGTCGTTCAACATCTTCTGGGCTCTCAAGATGGCCCGATCCATGGGCATCGGGTGGGGACAGATGATCCACCACGGTGACTACTCTCTCTCGATCAGCAAGCTCACCAAATGGCTCGGCAGCATCGCCCGCGAGAAGGGCGTGGAGGTGCTGACGGGGTTTGCTGCCGATCACGTCGTGCTGGACGGCGCGGGAACCGCCGCCGGCGTCAAGCTCATCGATCAGGGCGTCAACAAGGAAGGGCACAAGCAGCCCAACTACGTCGAAGGCGAGACCATCGAGGCGACGTTCGTCGTGCTGGCCGAGGGCTGTGACGGCCTGGTCACTGAGCGGTTCGTCGAGGCGGCGGGTCTGAAGCGTGAATCGCATCAGCTCTACTCGCTCGGCGTCAAGGAGCTGATCAAAGTCACGCCCGAGCAATATGCGAACTTCTCTCGCGGCCGCGTCGTGCACGCCATGGGCTATCCGATCTGGACCCCGGTCATCGGGCCAGGCATGTTCGGCGGCGGGATCGTCTACGCCGGCGCCGAGGACAATCTGGCAGTCGGCATGATCGTCGGACTGGACTGGAAGTACCGCAATTTCAACGCGCAGGATGCGCTGGTCCGCCTCAAGGAGCACCGCTACATCAAGCCGTTCATCGAGGGCGGGACGGTCGTCGAGGCCGGCGCCAAGATGATCCCCGAGGGGGGCTGGTACGCGGTCCCGCGCGATCCGCACACCGGCAGCATCGGCAAGGGCAATGTCATGATCCTGGGCGACAGCGCCGGCTTCGTGAACATGCTCAAGATCAAGGGCCTGCACAATGCCATCGATTCGGGCATCCAGGCCGCCAGGGCCATCGTAACCTGTATGGACAAGCCGGAAGGGGCCGCCCGGCGGTACACCGATAACGTCGAGAGCTCGAACATCGCCAAAGAGATGAAGATCGCCAAGAACTCGCGGCATACGATCGCCAAGTTCGGGCCGTTGCAGGGCATGCCCCTGTCGGTGCTGGGCGGCTGGCTGCCCAAGTTCAAGGTGGAGCCGGACTATGAGATGATGACGACGGCGCCCTATCGTCTCAAGCCGAATCAGAACTTCGACAAGGACACGTTCACTGCGGTCGCGGCTACCGCACATCGCGAGGAGGAGCCCTCGCACCTGACGATCCTCGACAGGACGATCTGCGAGACGAAGTGTACGCCGGTCTATGGCAGTCCGTGCATCACGTTCTGTCCGGCGGGCGTCTACGAGACCATCCACGGGGAGGTCAAGCCGGCCAACCCTTCGAACTGCCTGCACTGCAAGACCTGCCAGCGCAAGTGTCCGTTCGACAACATCCGCTGGACCGCCCCCGAAGGCGGCGGCGGACCCCGCTACAAACGCATGTAAGACCCGCGCTTGCGATATCAGGAAACCACGGGCGAGGCCCTCCACCGCCTCGCCCGTTTCATTCGATCTGTGTCATCGGTTGTTGCTGGCTACGGCGATCCCAAGCTGGTCCGCGAGCTGCCGGAGTTCGGCAACGTCCGCAGGCGTCAGTTCCAGGTACTGGGTACTGACGCCGTTGGGGATGGTGTAGACCACGCGGATGGGACTGGGGGTATCACCTTGCCGATAGGTCGGGTGCCGCGTGATCTGCCCCAGGAGTTCGGCAATCATCTCTCGGACGTTTGCGACTCTCTGCTCTTCGATGACGTGGAAGCAGTAGGTCTTCTTCAAATCGCCGATCTGGAGCCGTCGGTGATCGACTCCAGGGGCGAGAATCATCACGCCATCCGTTGAGAAACCATATGGAAAAAGATCGTAGGCTGTCTCAAGCTCGGCCGTGACATCGACCAACTGCATGCCGAAGAGCGTGACAGGTTCGAGGGGACTCTTCAGTTCGATTCGTGTCATCCTCAGCGTCATCTCGTCGTCTCGTGCGCGGTTCACGAAGGGTGCCAGCGCAACGGCTTTCTGATCGATTTCGCCGGCGAATGCGCGCAAGGTCAAGGTTCCGACCTCAGGAAGGCCGGCCAGCTCGAAACGTCCATCGCTGTCAGTCGTGGCGTCCCTGAGGATCCGCTCCTGAATGGCTTGCACGGTGACACCTGCGGTAGGGCGGCCATTGGCGTCCTGCACCACGCCCGTGATTCTCCGACCCGGCATCAGTACCACGCGAAGCGAACGGCGCTGCTCGGCCGGGAGGTCATACAATCCGCTACGCCTCTCGGGCAGCGCTTTCGGGGACGTGAAAGACAACTCGGCTCTCCCACCGGCCTGCTGTTCCAACGGGAAATCGAAGATTTCAAATCGGCCCCGCTCGTCTGTTTCCGTACTGCTGACCCAGGCAGTACCGCTATCCGTGTAGATGTAGCCGGCGACCTTCACACCTGGCAGAGGCACGCGCTGGGGGGCCGTGACGGTCCCGGCAACGTAGATCGCGCGCGTCAACAGGATCGTCAGGTTCGAGGATTCGCTCTCCGAGGCACCGGTAAGAGGGAGCCATTCGAGATTCGGATTGTTGCCTCCGCCGTACCCGGTCCCGGCGGCGGTGCCGAATCCGGGAGCCCACGCGTCGACGGAGAACGACTCATTGCCTTCCTTCGCGGGGACGATCATCTCGAACCGGCCCTCGGAGTTCGTCCTCGTCTCGTAGATATCCGATGTTGTTCCATCTTCCTGGGTGACTTGCCTCGACGGGCCTCTGGCATCCCGCATATCCACCGCCGGGACGGCGACACGAATGAGGGCATCGGGGATGGGCTCCCGCGTGTCACCCGCCAGGACCCGGCCGGCCACGCGCACGGCCGAATCGTCTTCTGGTTTGACGCCGGTAGATGGAGTCTCCGGCTGCGGCGGGACGAGCAGATCGGCGTACCGCGCGAGCAGCGCATCCGGACTGAAGATGTCGTCCGGGAACGTGGGGTCCAGGTCGAGATAGACTGCGTTGATTCGCGAAGGTTCGCTGGTCATGGGTTTGCGCATGTGCTTGTACCCGAACTCACTGATCTGGAGAGGATACCATTGTCCTTGGTCGGTTCGTGCGTACTCGGTGATTTCCTCCGCGTAGTCATTGTGGGGTTCGAGTCTTCGCCGACAGAGGTAGTCCCGCTCGGGATTGAGGTAGAATCGCGTAGTCAGCGTCACCTTTTCTCGACCGTCTCTGATGGCTTCGTGCTGCTCTTCGATACAGATCAGGCTGTGGTCCAGAGCGTACCGGTCCGTTGAGATCAGTCTTAACTTGGATTTCGCGCCACCAAGCAACGGCCAGCCCCGCCCGCCAAGCGTCGGCAGAAACATCTCGTCTGGAGGAGAAGCTGTTTTCTGGCCGCCCTCGAAATGGCCGTAGCCGTCGGGCCACAGGCTGCACGTGTACGTCCCGTCATGGACCTCCACGTTCTGGGGCGTGTGCTGCTGGGCCCATGCAAGGATGGACCGGATCGTCTCTCCGGCGTTCGTTTGGTCGTTCGCCACCGCCTGCATGTCCACGTTCTGCCCGGCCCTTGGCGATCCGAAGGCGTACTTGGCCCGGTAGAGTTGCACTTCGTTCTGGTAAGTGACATAGACGTCAGAGTTGTTCTTGACCACCATCAGATACCTGCGGGGCGCCGCGTTGCGGCTGGCCTCGTATGCCGCGACCACCTCTTCAAACGTGGCTTTCCTCTCTGACGTCTGGCCTTCCGCCCGCGCCCGGACGGTCAGGACCACCGCGGTCGGGACGATCAGGATCGCCGTCAGGAGGACGACGAGCGCCGCAGGGCCGCTGGGTCTTCGATAGAATTGTCTTCCCGGTTTCAACATGGTTTTGATCCTTTCCTCAAGGTTTCTCGCCGGTCCGGCTACGGCCAACGAGGGAACGGGCCGGGCCGACGTCTCCGCACTCGCCAAGGTCTCCACCACCGCATGACAATACTCTCTCGGTTCCGTCCCCAACTGCGCCACGGCCATCTCGTCGCAGCATTTCTCTCGCTCTCGTCGAATCTCGCGGTTGGCCCACCACACGAGCGGATGAAACCAGAATAGCCCCTGGGCGAGGGTCTGTAGCGCGTTAACCGCCGCATCGCAACGAAGAACATGGCTCAATTCATGGGCCAGCACGTGCCGTCGATGCGTGCGGTCCCCGATCTTCAGGAAGTGGGAAGGCACGTAAATGCTGCCGCGCAGGAGGCCCCATACAAAGGGCTGGCCGATCTCGTCGATGACCCAGATGGGAGGCACGGGCCTTCGGCCAGGAATCGAGAGCAGGGTCTCCGTCTCCTTCCGTATCGCATCGGGCAGGGGCCGGCGCCTCGCATGGAGCCAGTATCGGCCCCGCAAGGCTCTCAGCAGGTTCATCGCCAAATACAGACCTGCACCGGCGATCCAGACCATCGCAGCCCAGACGCGAAGGTCTGCTGGCTCGCTCGGGTGGTAATCAGCCCGCGTCAACGGCACCGTGGGCTCGGCCTGGCTCGATTCGACTTTCGGGCCCGGCACCGAAGGGAGCCCCGACCCGATTGGAACGCTGCTTCCCGCGTCGACCGCCGGGGTTTCCACAACCGTGTGCGAGGCCGTCTTCTCGGGCAAAACCCTCAGCGGCACCGCGAAGAACGGCGGCACCAAGCACTTGGCTAAGACGATCAGCCAGAGCAGGTAGCGGATGTGGGCAGTCTTGTGCCGCAGTGCCCACGTCGCGCCGGCCACCACGAGGGTCAGTACAGCGATCTGCCAGCTCTGCGCGGCCAGATACCGCACCAGTTCGGTCAGATAGAGATTCATCGTTGCACCTCCGCAGCGAACGAGTCTATGGGTTGTCGATGAGCTTCTTGAGTTCGTCGAGGTCTTTGGCTTCGAGATGGCCGTCTTTGGCCAGGAACTGCATCAGCGGCTTGGGGTCGCCTCCGAAAAGCCGGTCGACGAAGTCGAGCACGGTTCGCCGGACGACCTGCTCGCGGTGGACCGCCGGGACGAAGACGTGGGCCTTGCCTTCCGTCTTGTGCTGGAGATAGCCTTTTTCCTCCAGGCGGCGCAGCAGGGTCTGCACGGTCTTGTAGGCGATCTTCCGCTCGGGCGGCAGGGCCTCGCAGACTCCCTGGACGGTGGCCTCCTCAAGCTGCCAGACCAGCCGCAGGATCTCGGTTTCCGCCGGGCTCATCGCACGCAAGTGCTCCTTGGTCATAGTCATCTCCTCTTACAAATGTCAGATATTATTATCGTACAAATGTAAGACTTGTCAACAGGAAAAATGAGAAATCTTTCGAAGACACCTGCTTGCCCGGAAGACGTCCGGAATCGCCCCCCGTTGGGTTGCCGCAGGGGGCTTGTTGCAGACAACCATCGAATCGCGTAGAATTCTCCGCGTCGGACCCGGCCCCGGCCGTCTGGGGAACGGGACGGATGTATGCCGTGGTGCCATGCCGAAGGGGAGATTCCTTCATGGTCACGCCGGCAGGCGGTTTGCAGCAACTTCCTTGAAAAGAGGTGTGGATGGCCAAGAAACCGAACGCCAAGCTGATCATCGACGGACGCGAGCTCGAACTCGACATCATCGAAGGCACCGAGGGCGAGCGCGCGATCGATATCACCAAACTGCGGGCCGAGACCGGGTACATCACGATGGACCAGGGCTACGCCAACACGGGCAGTTGCATCAGCAACATCACCTACATCAACGGCGAAGAGGGCATCCTTCGCTACCGTGGCTACAGCATCGAAGACCTTTGCGAGCGGTCCACGTTCACGGAGGTGTGCTACCTGCTGCTGCACAACCGCCTGCCGACCCTGGAGCAGCGGGAGAATTTCTCGTGTCTGCTCAACGAGCACTCGCTGCTGCACGAGGATATGCGCCACCTATACAACTTCTTTCCGGGCGATGCGCACCCGATGAACATCCTCGGCACGATGGTCAACGCGATGAGCAGTTTCTATCCGAACGTCGATCTGCTGTCGATGCGCGACAACATCGACATGACGGCCACGCGACTGATCAGCAAGATCCGCACCACCGCCTGCTACGCCTACAAGAAGAGCATCGGCGAGCCGGTCGTCTATCCGAAGAAGGAACTGAAGTACTGCGAGAACTTCCTGCGGATGATGTTCTGGTCGCCCGTGAACAACTACGAGCTGCGGGAGGACCACGTCCGCGCGCTCAGCGTGCTGCTGATTCTCCACGCCGACCACGAGCAGAACTGCTCGACCTCGACGGTTCGTCTGGTGGGCAGCGCGCACGCCAATCTGTATGCGTCCATCTCGGCCGGCATTTCCGCCCTGTGGGGTCCGCTTCACGGCGGCGCCAATCAGGCGGTGATGGACATGCTCAGCAAGATCCAGCGTCACGGCGGCAAGATCAAGAAGTACATCGACATGGCCAAGGACAAGGAATCGAGCTTCCGGCTGTCCGGTTTCGGTCACCGCGTGTACAAGAACTACGATCCTCGTGCGCGGATCATCAAGAAGATCTGCATGAAGGTCCTCGAAGAGGAGGCGGCGCATCAGCCCTTGCTGGACATCGCATTGCGTCTCGAAGAGGCGGTGCTCAAGGATGATTACTTCATCAGCCGCAAGCTGTATCCGAATGTCGATTTCTACAGCGGTCTGGTTTACACCGCCCTGGGATTTCCGACGAATATGTTCACCGTCCTGTTCGCCATCGGCCGCATGCCTGGCTGGATCGCCCACTGGAAGGAGATGGTCCGCGACCCCAAGGCGCGGATTGGCCGGCCGCGACAGATCTACACCGGCATGCGCGAACGACAGTACACGCCCATCGAAGAACGCACGTAGGGGCCTTTCGCCATCGGGTGGAGACCGACATGATCGAACTGCTCAGGAATCGGCGGAGCATCCGCCAGTACCTCGACCGCCCGATCGAGCCCGAAAAGATCGAGCGGCTCAGAGAGGCGGCACTGAGAGCCCCGTCCTCGCGGAACATCGATCCGTGGGAGTTCATCTTCGTCGACGACCGCGAGCTGCTGGCGAAGCTGGCGACGTGCAAGCCCCACGGGGCCGGTTTTCTCAAGGGAGCGGCACTGGGGATCGTCATCTGCGGGGACGGCACGCAGAGCGACGTCTGGATCGAGGACTGTTCGATTGCCTCGATCCTCGTGCAGATGACAGCGCAGTCGCTGGGACTGGGCAGTTGCTGGATTCAGGTCCGACAACGAATGCACGACGACCAGGTCAGCTCCGAGCAGTATATTCAGAAGCTCCTGGACATTCCCGAGCACATCCAGGTCGAGTCCATCGTGGCGGTCGGCTATGCGGCCGAGCGGAGGACGCCATTGCCGGTCGACGAACTGAAGACGTCGAAGGTGCACCTCAACCGGTTCTGAGGCCGGATCGAGAACAGGCTACTCGATCACCACCTCCTGTACGCCGGCCGACCACTTCTCGTCGAGCACGATCTCGATCGTGATCGCGTCGGTCTCGACAGCTTCGAACGTCACCGTGTTGAACACGTCCTTCTGGGTGCCATAGGAATCGGCTGTGCTGACAGGCTGGAAGGCGCCGGCAGCATCGCGATAGAGCACACGCCAGGATTGCGGCACGCGGCAGCCGCCGTGATCGCTGTCGTCGAACCAGTAGACCTTGACGCGGGAGATTCTCTCCTTGCGGTCCCACTCGAACCGGAGCCACTCGGTGGTGTTTTTGTGCGGCCAGAAGTCCAGTTGCCCGGCCGAGGCGTCGGCCGAGTTGGCCGGCACGATCTGGTCTTTGATCGCGTCGAGCGATTTATGAACGAACGAGGCGGTTGCCCTGCTGGTGTAGGCCAGCGTATCGGCCGGCTCTGGATAGGCGGCTTCCGGCACGCGGGCCGGCCAGACGGTCATCGGACTGCGTCCCCGATGCGCCCAGGCGTAGTAAGGAATCGCAGTGAAGGGCTGCTCTCGTGTCAGGACGACGTCTCCTTCGAGCGTGCGTTTGGCAGTCCGGGCTTTGCCGGTAACCACCGTAACGCCGCCCAGGAGATCGCGGCGGTGTTTGGTTCTGAGTTTGGCATCGTCCGGGATCACCAGACTCAGCACCGCAGCTTCGTTGTCGCATCCTTCAAGGCAGAACACCAGGGGGCCTCGCTGAAGGGCCACCTTGCCCCGGTCGGCCTTCACGGCCTCGTGCGCAACGATCCGGCGGACCGGCATCGGCAAACGCAATTCGATCGTATCGCCCTTTTCCCATCGCCGTTCGATGCGGGCGTACCCTCGCACGACCGGCGGCGAGAGGCGCTTGCCGTTCACCTCCAGAGTCGGTTCGTCCTTCATGGACTCCACGAATCGGTACAAGTCGCTCGGAACGGCCTCGTTGCGGGCCCAGCCCGGAATGCGGACACAGATGGAGAATGCCTTGCTCTCCTGCGGCTCGACGCGGATCGTGACCTTTCCCTCCCACGGATACTCCGTCTCCTGCGTGAGGGTCACCGCATTGTCGGCGGTCTGAATCGTGCTGTTTCCGCCGACGAACAGATTCACGTAGATGTCGCGGTCTTTGTGAGCGTAGACATATCCGGGAACCGACGGGATGAACCGCGCCACGTTCGACGGGCAGCACGCGCAGGCAAACCAGGGGCTGCGTTCGTCTCCGGCAGCGGATTCCAGCACGTTCGGATAGAAGAAGCGATCGCCCTGCATGGAGATGCCGGACAAGGCGGCGTTGTACAGCGTGCGTTCGAGAACGTCGATGTACTTGCCGTCATCGTGCATGAGGAACATGCGGTGGTTCCAGTAGACGTTGGCGATCGACGCGCATGTTTCGCAGTAGGCGGTCCGGTTGGGCAGCTCATACGGCTCGCTGAAACCCTCGTTGCCTCCGCTGGCTCCGATGCCGCCGGTGACATAGAGTTTGGTCCCCACGGCATCGTTCCAGATCGCGTCGATGGCCCGGATGTATTCCCGGTTGCCCGTCAGGGCGGCGACGTCGGCCATGCCTGTGTACAGGTAGGCGGCGCGGACCGAGTGTCCCACGGCCTTCGTTTGCTCGATCACTGGTTTGTGGTCCTGTGCGTACTCACCGTAGAGCGCCCCGTTGCCGTCGGGTCCGCGCCGACCGGTGCGACCGCGCTGATCGAGGAAGAACTTGGCCTGATCGAGGTACTTCTCATTGCCGGTCGCCCGATAGAGTCGGCACAGCGCGATCTCGATCTCTTCATGTCCCGATGGATCGGTGCGCTTGTCCGGCGCAAAGATGTCACAGATCAGGTCTGCATTATCGGTGGCGATCTTCAGGAAGGACGCATCGCCGGTGACTTGATAGTGTGCGACGGCCGCCTCATACATATGCCCGACGCAGTACTGCTCGTGCATCGACTGGATGTTGGTCCATCGCATCTGCGGCTGTCTTTCGGGAATCGAGTAGAAGGTGTACAGGTAGCCGTCTTCCCACTGGGCCTTGCCCATGACCGCAATCAGCTTGTCGAGGTAGAGTCTCATCATGGTGTCGGGGCTGACCTGGAGCGAATAGGCCGCTCCCTCCATGACCTTATAGACATCGGAGTCGTCGAAGTAGATTCCTTCGTGTTTGCCCTCCCGCAGGCCGGCGGCTTTCTCGAAGTTGCGAATGCGGCCGGTTTCCTCGCATTTTCCGAACGCGTAGGGAATCGTCACCGTGCGGCTGGTCTCCAGGCGAGGCGTCCAAAGACCATCATCGATGTGAACGTGATGGAATGGGACGGGCTTGACGTTGTAGTCCCGTTCGAGTTTGGCCTGATCCTGACTGACGGCATACGATACAGCCGAGAGTCCGAATATGATGACAGATGTACACAGACCGGCGATTCTTCTCGTTCGATGTGACATTGCGACCATCCTTTGCCATGAGGGTTATCATGAACGAATCGAAGACCCGATCATACCCGCTGTGAGGATTCGTGCAACCCCGTAGGGTGACGTTGCCGACTTCGGCCGAGAGTCTCGGGAATTATCGGGCGAGCCAAAAGGGCCAGATCAATGGCGAATGCGCCGCGACATTGGGTGTCAGAGCAACCGGGGGACAGAAAACCCTCTTATGGGACCAGAGGGTTGCAGGATACTGAGGTGAGGCGTGGCAGCGGCGATGCGGTAGGAAACAGACTCAGAGGGGCAATACTCTCAAGATTCCTTCGGTGAGGATTTCTCCTCAGCGCCTTTGGCCTCCCCGCCCTCGGCCTTCTCGGCCTTCTCCTTCTGGATGGCGTCGTAGATCTCCCTGCGATGGACCGGGATGTGCTTGGGCGCGTTGATGCCCAATCGCACCTTGTCCCCGCGGACATCGACGATCGTGATCTCGACGTCATCGCCGATCATAATGGATTCATCTCTTTGTCTGCTCAGAACCAACATCGTTAACTCCTTTTGCCGGCTGGTTTTACAGTGTTCCCTACGTAAAGTAGTATTTCTGTGTTCGTTTTGTTGACTCTCTACGTTGTCAGACAGCCATGGCAACGCAGCCATACGCCGGTCCCGTATCCTCCCAACAGGGGGTAAGGACATCTATATGTCGGTCAATTGGGCGGGCGAAACCAAAGAATTCTGTTTTTCTTTGGCCCAAGGGAGGCGTCCAAGTGGTGAAGTGAACGTAACCGTCTCATAGAAAGGGAGTTGCGTGCATGAGAGCCGGCAGAAAAAAGGGGATTGTCTGTCGATTATCAGTCGCTACCGTGCTGCCGCCAGTAATCATACTGAATCGCCAGCCAGTAGCCGATCACCGAGCCGATGGCCCCGAAGGCCACAAGCTGCACGGGCAGGACGGCGAAGATCGCGTGGGGAAAATACACCGCCGGCAGGGCCTCCGCGAACTTCTGGATCGTGTCGGATCGGTAGTAGGCCATGGTGGCAAAAGGGAGCACGAGGGCTGTGGTCAGGATGGTCCAGGCATAGGTCAGATCGAAGAACTTCTTGACGACGAACCCGGCCACAGCAAAGGCCGCGATTCCGGCAAAGACAATCTGACCTCGCGGAGGCTGAGCGGCTGGTGTCTTGGCCGAGGTGGGCAAGCCTTGCGCCAAGACCCCGATGAAGAAGTTGGAGAGAAGAACTGCCACGACCAGGGCGAGTAGACCGATAACCGCCGCGTTGGATTTGAGGCAGTTCTGAAGTTTGGCAATGCCAGGCTTGGAGGTCTGATTGGCACTGATGCACTGGGCGACCACAACACCGGCAAACCCGGCCGCGACGATCAGCAGCCAGTAGACCGGTTCGAACAGCAGGGACCGGACAACCTCCTGCCTTGCCTGAGCGGTGGCATGCGATTGGGTAAGAGACAGCATCGGCCCGGAACGAATGGCCCACGCCGCCAGGCCGAACGGTACCGCGAGAATGCCGATCTCGCGGCCGTGAGGCCAGGCCACGAAGAAGCTGATAGCGCCGACGGCAAAACTCAGAGCCAGAAGCAACAGAGTGCCGACGAAACCGATGTCGCTCGACCGGACGGGGGACATGGGATCGTCCGGAGCCGCCAGAGGCCAGGCGAAAACGCCGATGACCACGATGCCCAGTGCAATGACTGCGCCGATGCGCAACTTGTTAATCCAGGACAACTCCATAGTTACATCTCCTAAGGCTGTGCTGAGGTTATCACCGAAGTGCCGTTGCGTCAACCTCGGTTTGGCGGGCGGAGCGGTGTACCGGGACGGGACTGTCACAGCAGGGCATCCGCCCAAAGGGGATCACAGGCCGGCCCGCGATATCCGAGCGGAGGCTGCGTCAGTGTAGCGAAGAGGACGGGCAGGATGCTCCTTTGCATTTTTTTTGCGTTTTTGCCGTCATTTTTATTGGCCAGAGGACGTCGCGGCGATAGCATGGCACGCATGTGAAGGTGTATGCTTTCTTCCCTCGAAGTCTACCCCTTTTTCACAAGCAGAGGGAAAGCGCATTACAGGCCCGCTGGGCCTAAGGAGAAGAGCAAGTGGGTACAGGCACGGTAAAATGGTTCAACGCGGATAAGGGATACGGATTCATCACTCCGGATGATGGCGGCGACGATCTGTTCGTGCATCATTCCGAAATCAGGACCGAGGGCTACGCCACCCTGGACGAGGGCCAGAAGGTGGAGTTCACGGTCGGGCAGGGCAAAAAGGGCCCGTGCGCGACCAACGTGATCCCCGGCTGATTGTCAGCAAGACTCCAGAGTCTGGAAGGCTCTGCTTTGCGGCAGGGCCTTTTTCATTTCCGGCGCATCACGTCTTTCGATTCCCGCTCACGCTGCCTCAGATGGAAATGGACATTCCCGGGTTGAGTGTCAGTGAACAGTCTCGTGTCCTTCTGAAAGGGGATATCCATGATTGCGCCGCGCACGTTCTCGGCGCAGGCAGCAGAAGTTCAGATTCTCCGGCTGCACCTGCTGTAGGATAGACCGATCCCGGAGATCTACGAGCGCTACCAGCTCAACCGCAACGTCTTCTATCGCTCGCAGAAGGAGTTGCTCGACCATGAGACTGCCGCCTTCGGGCGGGCGGACAACGGCGCCACAGGGTCGGAATACGCGAAGGTCCCTGCAAGGGCACAGGGGGAGGGGCCGCAGTTCAAGTGGGAGAAGCTCTCCAGGCGAGCCCGGACCTTGTGCATTCGGATTCACACTTTCGTCCGGTGGCGGGACCGATTAGAATCCCCCGGTTCTTCGGAGACGTCCGAACGGGTGCTGCAAGGCCTTGCTGGAGCGCAGATAAACCGCGATGTATGCGTTAGGAGCCATTCTCGTCTCGTTGCTGGTCCTGGTGGTGCTGCTGCGATTCCGAGTCAAGATCGGTCTGTCGCTGGTGGTGGCTGCCGGCGTGCTGGCGATCCTGCTCGGCGTGACGCCACAGGCGATGTGGGCGCAGTTGGTGGACGAGTGGACGAACAAGGCGCTGACACAGACGACTCCTTATCTGTTCGTGTCGCTGACTTCCCTGCTGCTGCTGGTCAACGTCGTGGGCGAGGCAATGGGGCAGATCGGGCTCTCGTCGCGTCTGGTGCCGGCCATGCAGGGGCTGTTCCGCAGCCGTCGGGTGGCGCTGGCGGCAATTCCGCTGATGATGGGGATGCTGCCGACGCCGGGAGGCATCATGCTGTCGGCGCCGATGGTGCGCGAAGCCGGGGACAAGATCGGTGTTGACCGCAGTCGCCTGGCGGCGATCAACTTCTTCTTTCGTCATCAGTGGGAGCCGGTCTGGCCGCTGTTCCCGGCGATCCCGCTGATCCAGGGCATGCTGGGCGTCTCCGCCGGACGGCTGCTTGGTCATCACATTGTCCTGACCGTCGCGGGAATCGTCAGCGGCATCGTGTTTCTGCTGCTGGCTGGGATTCCCCCTCGGCAGCGCGAACACATGGAGGCCAGGGCCGGCCTTCGCTCGCACACGAAGGACTTCGTGCATGCCTTCTGGCCGATTGCGTTCACGGCGATTCTGTACGTCGTGCTGGATGTGCCGCCGGCGATTGCGATCTTCCTGGCGATTCTCGGCCTGCTCCTGCTACATCGCGTGAGCGTCCGACGATGGCCCGGCATCTTCAAGGCGGCCAAGGAGCCGGACATGGTCCTGCTGCTGTTCGGGGCACTCTGGTTCAAACTGAACCTCGAGGCCGGCGGCGCGGTTCCCAATGTGGTGGGCTTCTTTGCCCAGCTCCACATGCCCGTGGCCTTGATCGTGTTCTTGCTGCCGTTCCTGGTGGCCGCCAGCACGGGCGTAACGATGGGCACGGTGGCGATCACCTATCCGTTCCTGATGGCCTACATCACGCAAGGGGGGCAGACGAACCTGGGGCTGGAAACGCTGGCGTTTGCGGGTCTGCAATTCGGTCTGTCGATCAGCCCGATCCACCTGTGCCTGGCGCTGTCGGCCAGCTACTTCGACACGCCTTTGGCACGCATCATCCTCCGCGTGTTGCCGCCGGCGCTGTGCATCGCGGCCGCCGGCTTCCTGATGGCGTTCTTTGCCCCTTGAGAGGGCGACGACTCAGCGGATGCGGATCGAGCCGACGTTCGTGCGGAGCGTGACGTCTGCCTCAGCGTTGCCGAGTGTGGCTTTGATGGATTTCTGGATCTTCCCGGTGATGGTCAGTGGCCGGTCGGTGTCGATGGAGCCAACGTTGACGGTGGCGGCCAGGCGTGCGGACATCTCGGTTGGGCCCGTGAGGTCCACGTTGCCCACATTGGTGGCGGCAGTGATGTCGAGTGCGGCAGGAGCGTCCGCCGCATACGCCGCATGGATATCGCCCACATTGGTGTGAAGATCGGCGTCGCCGCGCAAGTCGGTGCAGCGAATGGCGCCAACGTCTGTCTTGGCGGCCACGCGATCGCTGAAACCCGTCACCTGGATGTCGCCCACATTGGTGGTGCAGTCAAGAGCCAGGCGAGCGGGGGCCGTGATGGTGAAGTCCACCGCAAGCTGGTTGCGGCCGAAGTCCGACGGCTTCTCCGCCTTGATGACGAGGGTCCGGCCGGAGGGCTCGGCGACGACCTGTACCTCGCTGACGAGGGCCTCCGCCTCTTCCTCCGTCTTGGCCTTGACGGTGATCTCGGCGGTGACCTGTACCTCGCTGACGTCGGCGCTCTGGAGCGTGATGGTTCCCACGTTGGTGCGGACATCCAGGCCGGTCACGTCCGCCACGGGAACGGTCAGGTCCTCGGTTCGCTGGGCCTTGGCCCGATAGTCGTTGCCCACGTTGACACAGCATCCGACGAAAAGCGCCACGAATACGAGCGTGCCGACAAGACTGATTCTGGCCATATGAGTATCTCCCGTCTGAGGTTAGTCTGGAACCAATACAATTCTGTAGTCGCTGCCGGCGGGCGATTATTGCATCTGAATTTGAGGTTTTCAAGGCAGAAGCTCGTTTTGCTTTGACCTCGCGACGGGTCCCCGGTATGGTCTGAGACCGTTACTGAGGGGGAGTTGACCGGAAAGACGTGGGAGGTTTCGATGCCTGAGCTGATTTTGAACGGTGAGTACCGACCCATTTTGAACCTGCGGCAGACGGAGCAGGCCATCAAGTTCGTCAAGGACTTCTTCCAGGACCACCTGGCGGCGGCGCTGAATCTCCAGCGGGTCTCGGCGCCGCTGTTTGTGAGGAAGGGCTCCGGCGTCAACGACGACCTGAACGGCATCGAAGCCAAGGCCACGTTCCGGATCAAGGACGACGGCTACAGCGAGGCCGAGTGCCTGTTCTCGTTGGCGAAATGGAAACGGATGGTGCTGGCCGATTACGGGTTCGGTCCCGGCGAAGGGCTGTACACCGACATGAACGCCATCCGGCCGGACGAGGAGTGTCTGGACAACCTGCACTCGGTCTACGTCGATCAATGGGACTGGGAGCGTGTCATCCACGACAGCGATCGAACCCTCGACTTTCTGAAGGCTATTGTCCGGGCCATCTACGCGGTGCTTCGCCAGACCGAGGCGGTTGTCTGCGAGCGTTATCTCCACATCGAGCCGATGCTGCCGGAAGAGATCGCTTTCGTGCATGGCGAAGAGCTATTGGAGCGCTGGCCCGATCTGGGGCCGCGCCAGCGGGAGGACCGGATCGTACAGGAGCGAGGGGCGGTCTTCGTCATCGGCATCGGCGGCGAGCTGGCCGATGGAACCCTGCACGATGGGCGCGCGCCGGACTACGACGATTGGGTGACGCCGACAGGCAGCCGCACCCGGGGGCTCAACGGCGATATCCTGCTGTGGTATCCGCTGTTGAACCGGGCGTTCGAGATCAGCTCGATGGGGATCCGCGTCGATAAGAACAGTCTGCTGCAGCAACTGGAGATTCGCGGGGCCCTGGAGCGGCGGCAGTACGAGTGGCACAAGCGCCTGCTGGCGGGCGATCTGCCCTTGAGCATCGGCGGCGGCATCGGCCAGTCGAGACTGTGCATGTTTTTCCTGCGCAAGCTCCACGTCGGCGAGGTCCACGCCAGCGTCTGGCCGGCGGAGATGGTCGCCAAGTGCCGTGCGGCCGGCATCACGCTGTTGTAGTCCGCCCTCAGTCCCGTCCGAACACCAAATAGAAAAGGGGATGGCTTTCGGGCCATCCCCTCGACTGTTCCGTACCTGTGATGTCGTGCGCCGGTCAGGGCAGTGGGATCTGCTCGGGCTGGGCCTTGGAACTCTTGATCTCCGCCGGAACCAGGGCGCTGTTGCTGTCGGTCTTTTGCTGCAACTGCTCGATGGCCGAGAGAAGATCCTCGGTCTGGCTCTCGCTGCTGCTCTGCATTTCCTGGATTCGCTTTTGCAGGCCGGTCTGAGCGTCTCTCAACTGGACGAGCGAATCGCCCAGAGACTGCACGTCCTGGCGAACCGTCTCCTCGAATTGGGCCTGTCGCTGCGACTTCGCATCGAGCAGAGTGTTCAGATCGTTGAGGCTGCTCTGCAGGGTCCCCTGAAGCTTCATGACCCGCTGTTCGAGCGAGGCGATGCCCGTGGCCATTGCTTCGATGTTTGCCTGTGCGGCGTCGAAGCGCGTCAGCCATTCCTGCTGGCCTTGGGCGATCTCGGTGAGTCTGGCGACCAGTTCCTGGCGGTTGGTTTCGAAGGCTCGTTCGAGCTTGCCCTGATTCTCGCCGACCTGGACAACGTCACGAGCGACCTGCGTCGCCGTGGCCGTGATGGTTTCAAGGTGGCCCTGCACCTGCTGCTGGCCCTCGGTCACTGTCGAGAGCTCCGCGGCAATCGCCTGTTGGCCGGCCTGCAAGGTCTGGGCCTGCTGCACCTGGCTATCATGTCCGGCCAGGACATCCAGTGCCACCTGCGCGGTCGTTGCACCGATCGTGCCGAGGCTGTCTCGAATCTGCTGCTGGTCCTGTGCGGCGGCGTCGAGTCTGGCAACGACCTGCTGTTGGTTGGCCTGGATTGTCTGCGTCTGTCCGGCCTGAACTTCACTGACGGTCAGGACGTCGAGAGCGGTCTGCGTCGTGGTGGTGGTGATCGTGTCGAGACCGTCTCGGATCTGCTGCTGGTTCTGGGCCGTTGCGTCGAGCCTGGCGACAAGCTGGTGTTGGTTGGCCTCGATTGTCTGCGTCTGTCCGGCCTGGATTTCACTGACGGTCAGGACGTCGAGAGCGGTCTGGGTTGTGGTGGCTGTGATCGTATCGAGACCTTCTCGGATCTGCTGCTGGTTCTGTGCCGTTGCGTCGAGCCTGGCGACAAGCTGCTGTTGGTTGGCCTGGATCGCCTGTGCCTGTCCGGCCTGAGTTTCACTGACGGTCAGGACGTCGAGAGCGGTCTGGGTTGTGGTGGCTGTGATCGTATCGAGACCTTCTCGGATCTGCTGCTGGTTCTGTGCGGTCGCGTCGAGCTTGGCGACAAGCTGTTGCTGGTTAGACGCGATGGCTTGACCCTGGCCGGCCTGCGTGTCGTGGATGGCCAGCACGTCCAGGGCCACCTGCCCCGTCGTCATGGTCAGCGTGTCCAGGCCGCTCTGCATCTGCTGCTGCTTCTGGGTCAGATTGACCAGTTGACTGCTGAGCGATTCGCTGCGATCTCGCAGTGCCGCGTCTAGCGTCTGCTGTCCCGAGGCAAGCTGCTGCGTCTCGACGGTCAGTCTGTCGATGCCGGCCTGCATGGCCTGTTCCATTTCGCCCTGCCGGTTGCCCATGGCCAGGACGGTCAGCGCACTCTGGTTCGTCGTTGCGGTCATGGTGTTCAGGCCGGTTTGGATCATCCGTTGGCCATCGGCCAGTGCGGCAGTGTGCGAGGTGAGTGTTTCGTTGCCGGCCTTGACGTTTTCGTCCAACGCGCTCAGTTGCTGCGAGACGGAGGAGATATCGCTTGCCAAGGTTGTGGTCTTGGCGTCGAGTGCGCCCACGCTGAGCTGAAGGGCGCCCTGGCCTTCGGCGATTGCGGCGAGGTTCTCCGTGCTGTTGGAGACCATTTGCCGCAGTGCGGTCTGCTCGGACGCCACCGTTGCCAGGTCGGCCGCCAGCTTGTCCGAGTTCTCACGCAGGTTCGTCACATTGTTGCCGATGTCCTGCTGTTGGACCGCCAGGTTGGTCAAGCCGGCGGCGACGACTTCGTTGTTCGTCCGGAGAGTGTCTCGAATCGCGCCTTGGCCGGCAACCAGCGTGGCGGTGTTGGCTCTGACGGTGTCGTGCAGCGCGGCCTGCTCGTTGCCCAGCGCCGTCACGTCGGCGGCGACGGTCTGCGTGAGCGAGCGAAGATCGCCCATCTCGCCTCGAAACTGGCCCTGGTGGGTCGACAATGCAGCGAGGCTTCCGGTCAGTTGCTCGTGATTTCCTTCGGTCAGCTTCTGCAGCGCCTCCTGTTTCGCCGTGACCGTGGCGATCAGGTTGGCCAGGTTCTGGTCGGCCTGGTGGAGCTGATGAATCCCCGCGTGCGTCTGTTCCTGGTTGTTCGCGACGGTCGTGATGCTCTCGACGAGTTCTTTCTTGTTGTTCTGCACGAGCTGATGGAGCGTTGCCTGGTCTCGTGCGACCGTGCTGACTGTGGTATTGGTGCGCTGTGCGATATCGGCGACGTGGGCGATGCCGTCTCGCAAAGACGCCTGGTTGTCTGTGAGCTGGGTGAGCCTGGCGTTCATGTTCTGGTCGTTCGCGGCCACAGTCTGGTGAAGCTGAGCCTGCTCGCTCTGGACGGCGGCGAGCCTGGCGTCGGTGTTCCGGATGTCCTGTTCGAGGCCGGCGAAACCCTCCTCGATCCGGTCCTGGCTGACGTGGACCTGCGAGGAGAGCGTGGCCAGTTCGCGGGCATTGGCGGCCACCATGGCCTGAAGCTTGACCTGATTCTGCTGCATCCGGGCCATCTGGTCGCCGCATCCGGCGGCGCCGAACGCGGTGGCCACCAGAGCGCCGAACAGGATCGCTATGATGACGGATCGCCTTGTGTCGAGTCCTTTCCTTGCGTTCATCGTGATTCCTTTCCTACTCGTATGACGACAGGCTTTCGTTTGGCGTCCTTCATGTGCGTCTGGCGTGAAAAAGGATCGCGTCCGCACGGCTGTCCAAGGAACGATGTTACCAGTACTGAGAAAGGGCCTATCACCCCTTTTTCTCATCGGTCCGAGCAGTTGGAAAGCTTTACCTTTTATGGGACGGGTGTCACAAGGTGGGAATTTTGAAGGAGATACGACGATTTGCGTGCCGCATGGTTTTTCAGATGGCAAGACCACAGCGGCAAGGCGAACGAAGCAGCCGGCGTGGAAGCTGCGGGGCGTGCGGGATATGGGTGGTCTGGGAGGTTGTCGTCCGCGATCTGTTCGGGTATAATGCCATCGGCCGGATCGTCCTCGCGTTGGATGGGAGCGTATTCCGGCGTCGCAGACAAGGAGAAAGGAGTGGGTGGAAGGAGCGCGCCATGAGGGTGGCATTCCCGAGTCGGGTCCGCGGGTGGGTGCAGGTCCTGTGGATCGCTGTCGTTTCCGTGCTGGTTCCTCCCTGGGGCAGAGTCGAAGGGGATGAAACGCAACCCATCCCGACTTCCGCCCGCGTCAGCAAGGTCGTCAGTGGTTCTGCCGGCCGACGCGCACGCGCCATGCGGGCGCCTTACGCCCATTTCGCGGAAATCGAGGTGGTGTTGAATGAGTCTCTGACGGCGGCCGCTTTGGCGCGACTGCCCCAGGCGCCGGGCAGCCGAGTGCGACTGCTGGAGGACGGCAGACGGGCCACTGCCCAGTTGGCGGCGACGGCTGTCGCTGATCTGATCGACCAGGGACAGGACCTGACCGTATTGCGGGACTTCCTGCTGTCTGACAGACGCAGCATGGATGCGGAGGCACAGGCCGATCCATCTGCCGCGTGGGTCTGGCTGCATTCGCAGGGGGCGATCACCGACAGCAATGAAGCGGATCAGGCCATTTCGGAATGGGACTGGGTCAGCAGTGAGATTTCTCTTTCCGGCGCGCCATCGAAGGCCGTGGTCACCAGCGTGGACGTCCATTACGAGATTGTGCATCCGGAAGTTGGAGAATTATGGGTTGACTTGTGCGATGCGGCGCGGACGCGCCGACGCAACCTCTGGCTCATGGACGATCAGCAAGGGGAACACCTCTCCCGGACCGTGACCGGCATCACCGAGTTCGCGGGCGAGCAGGCCAATCAGGCCTGGATCCTGCGCGCGACGGACGTGCGCATGGGGAATGTCGGGTACATCGATTCCTGGTGGATCAAGATCTACTATGAAGGCCCCTGGGACGTGAAGACCCATGACGATCGCGATCATCCGATCGTGGTCGAAGCCGGCGTGCCCTGCGTGAGCACGAGCCTGGGGGCGACCGGGCAACTGGAGAGCAGTTGCGGCTACCGCGACGCGCTGGACGTGTGGCATTCCTATACGGCGACGCAAACAGGGCCGGTGACGGTCCGCGTCGAAAGCGAGGAGTTCGACACGACGGTGGCGGTGTTCGACCCGACGGGCGCGGAATTGGCCTGCGGCGACGACGATTGCGAGAGCACCGATTCGGTGATCGTGATGCGGATGAGTGCCGGCGTGGAGTACCTGATTCGCGTGGCCGGCTACGAGTACGAGACCGGCGCGTACTCGCTCACAGTGACCCCGCACCAACTGGCGCCTGCAACCGTTCCGGATCGACCCAGTCCCGCCGACGGTGCGGACGTCGACCAGGCGGATATCGTGCTCTCATGGGGCGATGATTCTATCGCGGCCGATGCCGTCGAGACCGATCGGAGCATGGTTGTGTTCAGTCAGGAAGGCGCGCGCCAACTGACCACTATCTACGGCGAAGACGACCGGCGGGAAGAATACGAGATAGAGGATCCTCGTATTCTGGCTGCGGGCAGCGCGACAGCCGTGCTGGTCTACGCCTCGAACCTCGTCGAGCGGGGCGATGGCACCTTCCAGGTCGACGCTCGCTCGTTCGCGTGGTGGTATCAATGGCTCGATCCATTGGATACCGGGCACGCGCTTTGTCCTGATGAGCCTTTCCAGGACCAGCCTTCGGCGGGCATGTGCACCGGGGTGCTTGTGGGGGCGGACCTGCTGATCACCGCAGGGCACTGCGTCTCGTGCGACCGGGCGTCGGATGTGGTGGTTGTGTTCGACTTTGTCATGGAAGATGCGCTGACGCCGACGCTGACGCTGCGTGCCGATCAGGTCTACCGGATCGAGGAGATCATCGGCTATCACGTGGGGTATCCCGACTGGGGCCTGATCCGGCTGGATCGCAGGGTGACCGGTCGCACGCCGCTGCCGTTGCGCCGGGGCGGGCGGGTAGCCGACGGCCAGCGGCTGCTGGTTATCGGACATCCATGGGGCATTCCGCGCAAGTACGACGCCGGAGCGATCGTCCGACAGAACACCGAGCCCACGTTCTTCCAGGCCAATCTCGACACGTATCAAGGGAATTCCGGATCGCCTGTGATCAACCTTGATTCGATGGAGGTCGAGGGGATTCTCTGTCGAGGCATGGAGGAGTTTGTCGAAGATGTAGCGCTGGGATGCGACCGGTCCCTGGTGTGTCCGGACACCGGGTGTCCGTCCGGCGACGGCTTCGAATGGGAAGACGTGACGCGGGCCACGACATTCAGCATGATGGTGCCGGCGTATGACGTGTATCTGGGCATGGATCCGATGGCGATGAATCAGGTGGCGACCGGCCTGGTGGCGGCCCGCTATAGCCCGCAAGGCCTGAGAAAGGACGCGACCTACTACTGGCAGGTGGTGGCTCGGAACGCCTACGGTCAACTGGAAGGACCGGTCTGGTCGTTTCGCACGGCTCTGAGTCCCGGATATGGCTCGACGCCTGCCGGGAGCCAGATCGGGCCGGTTTCGGAAATAGTCGAAGGACGGATCGGAGACTGAAGTCATGGATTCTGCTGTCTGGCGCAGGTCGGCTGCGGTGCTGTGCATCCTTGCACACCTGATGTGCTGTCCGGCACTCCGGGCGGAGGCGGTCTGGCCCGAGCAGGTCTGCCAGGCGGCGGACATGTTTCTCCGGATGCGGCAGGCGCGATCGTCGAACGCGTCGCCCTGGCTGGCTGCCCCCCGAAGAGGCAAGACGATTGGGGACACGAGCCGTATCGGTGTTCGTGAGATTTGTGACAGCGACGGGACAACGCTCGCGTACGCGGTCGAACTGGAGCCTCAGGGGTTTGTCGTGACATCGGCCGACACGGACGTGGAACCGATTGTCGCATACTCACTTCGCGGCGGATTCCCGGATCGGGTGGACGAACGCCATCCATTCTACTGCCTGCTGACGCGGGACATGCGATCGCGTCTGGCGGCTGTGGACCCATCGAACCCCTTGGCGACGGCGCAGAACAACGCCCGGTGGCGCTTCTATTCCGGAGGAGGATTGCCGATGGCCGGGGGGCAGACGTTCCAACAGTGGCCGCCGGAGAACAGCACCTCCACCGGAGGCTGGCTGGAGACCACCTGGGAACAGGATGCGCCCTACAATGCCTTCTGTCCACTGGATCCGGTGGATGGCTTTCGGTCTTACGTCGGCTGCGTCGCCACGGCGATGGCCCAGGTCCTTCACTACCACCGCCAGTGCGGTGCCGTCTTCGACACGGGCGATTCGTATACGACGGTCAGCGGCATCGACATTGACGCCGATCACGTCCGCTACGATTTCCCGTCGCTGGCCGAACTCAACGAGTCTCTTGCCTTGGCTCGGCTCAAGTACGACGCTCGAATCAGTCTGAATGAGGCGGATATTGCGGCCCTGAGTTTCGCCTGCGGCGTGGCGTCCCGCATGGACTACTCCAGCGAAGGGTCCGGGGCGTCGGCCTACGACATGGCGAATGGACTCGTCGAGGATTTCCGTCTGTATTCAGCCGATCTGGCGGACGATCTTTCGGAGGACACCGCGCGCGTGCTCCGCGAAAACCTCGCCAATCGGTTGCCTGCGATTCTGGGCATTCACACGCCCGACGGCATGGCCGGGCACGCCGTGGTCTGTGACGGCTACAACACCGATGGGGAGTACCACCTGAATTTCGGATGGGGCCGGCCGTATCCGGCCCCGATTGCGGAGGCCTGGTATCGTCTGCCCGTCGATATTCCGCACGCGCTCAATGCCATTTCTGCCGTGTTGGTCAATATCCAGCCGATGGCGCCTCCGGTTGAACTCCGTCCGGGCTCTCTGTCCTTCCGTGGAGTCCCGGGACAGCCGTCCGCGCCCTTGACGCTGTCGCTGAAGAACAGCTCGACGGCTGCGCTGCCGGTTGATTCGATCACGTGCCCTGAAGGGTTCGTCGTGTCGCTGACCGGTCAGGAATACGCGGACCGCATCGGCTCATTCCCGATCTCGACGCCGGGACAGGAAGCGGTGATCTACGTCAGGTTCCATCCGGAATCCGCAGGGGTCTACTACGGACTGCTCGCCGTTCACTACGGTGACAGCCGGGTCAAGCACGTGCCGCTCAGCGGGGCGGCGACCACCGGCGGAACCCGAATCGAAACAGGCCACGTGTCCGGGACGTGGTCCGAAGCCCACTCCCCATATTATGTGTATGGCGACATCGATGTGGCCCGGGGCGGCGAGTTGAGCATCGAGGCGGGGACACGGATCGAATTCATGGGGCGGTACACCCTGACGGTCGGCCCGGATGCGCGGCTGCTGGCTCAGGGTACGGCCGCACGCCCGGTGGAATTCACCGCCGGCAATCGCGAGTTGGGCTGGTCCGGCCTTCGGTTTGTCTCCTCGGGCGACGACGACGTGCTGAGCCACTGCTCGGTCACGTTCGCGAAGAACCGAGTGGAGACGCCGGTCCTGGAGTTCGATTGGGACATCGACAAGGTGTCGGGTGGCGCCATCTGCTGCAACTCCTCGAGCCCGACCATCACGCACTGCAAGATCACCAACAACACCTGCGGGCGGGCCGGCGCGATCTACTGCCTTTATAGCTCGGCGACGATCAGCAACACGCTCATCGCCAACAACACCTGCATCGGAGGCGAGGCCCAGAGTGGGGGAGTCTGCTGCTATCTGGGCAGCGCCGTGCGGATCGACAACTGCACGATCGTCAACAACGTTTCCGGCGGCGTCTTCAGTGAATCGGAGCTGGGCACCGAGGTGACGAACTCGATCATCTGGGGCAACAGCAACTACCAGATCGAGAGCTACGAATCAGAGGTTTCCGTATCGTTCTGCGACGTGGAGGGGGGCCACCCTGGGCGTGGGAACCTCAATGACTATCCATGCTTCTTCGACTCGAGCGACGGCGCCGGGTCGGAGTACGATGCCTTGGCGGCGAACTGGACGCTCCAGATGTCCTCGCCATGCATCAATGCCGGAAGCGGTGATGTCACCGAGGGTGCCGATCTTGCCGGGAACGCGCGAGTCCACAGCACGGTGGCCGACATCGGCGCCTACGAGAACCAGTTGGACCTGCCTTTGATGGGCATCCAGCCGGCCGGTACGGCGGAGTTCGGGTGCGTTGCTGTAGATGCGAATGCCGTGACCACGGTCAATATCTCCAATACCGGCAAGCTCGATTTCCAGGTCAGCGCCGTGAATCTCTCTGATGCCCGGGGCGTGTTCTCGATCCTCAATCCGGTCAGCAAGCACGTGCTCTCGCCGGGGCAGTCGATGGAGGTGAGGCTCTGTTTCGCGCCGCAGGCTGAGCGGGTCTACTCCGGTATCCTGTACGTCACGTCGACGAGCACCAACGCGCCATCTCGACGAATCGTTTTGCGGGGCACGGGAGGCTTGGGCACGCTCGTTCCGGGCGGGTCGGTCAGCGGCGTTTGGACGAAGGCAGCCAGTCCCTATACGGTCACAGGTGACATCGAGGTCGCCGCAGGACAGTCGTTGACGATCGAGCCAGGAGCGACCGTCAAGTTTGCCGGCCATTTTGGGTTGACCGTCGGGCCGGACGCGACGCTCCACGCCGTGGGCACAGAATGCGACCTGATTCTGTTCAGCGCCGTCGATACGATTGACGGCTGGTTCGGCATACGGTTCGTTGGTTCAGGCGATGACGACGTGCTGCAATACTGCCATCTCGCATTCGCCAACAAGCCCTATGCCACTGCCGCCGATACGGTCGATCTGGTCGGAGGAGCGGTGCTCTGCTGCAAGGCCGACAGGCCGGGGGACGCCCGCTCCAAGTCCGATCCCGCTTCGAGTCCTGTGATTGACCACTGCCGCTTCTCGAACAACCATGCCGAGAGCGGCGGTGCGATTGCCTGTCTCGATGATTCGCGGGCCGTCATCACCAATAACACGATCGTCGGCAACACCGCAGACTGGGAGGGCGGCGGTATCCACGTCTACAGCGCTGCGCCGACCGTCTCCAACAACGTCATCGCGGAGAACTCGGCGTACTGGGGCGGCGGTCTCTACAATCTCTACGGCCGCCCGCATGTGGTCAACAACACGATCGTTCGAAACCGGCCGAATGGCTTGCATCTGGGGTCCACGAGGGGACTCACGTCGGGCAGCGTGCCGGAACGAGCCTGCCTCCTGAACAACATCGTCTGGGAGAACGAACTGTACTTCGAGGCGAGTTCTCTGACGGGAGGCGGTCTCTACGACGTCCGCTTCAACGACATCCAGGGGGGCTGCGAGGGAGAAGGCAACATCGAGGCGGACCCGCTTTTTGCTGACTCCGCAAGCGGGGATTATCACCTCAGGTCCATGGCCGGCCGCTGGGATACCCGAGTGTCCGACTGGGTTATCGACGAGGTGAGTAGCCCCTGCATCGATGCGGGGGACCCGTCGGGCAATTCGGGCGACGAGCCGGCCCCGAACGGTGGTCGGATCAACATGGGCGCCTATGGCGGAACGCCCCAAGCCAGTCGGTCCCTGTAGCCTGGACTTGCCCTCCGGCGGCGGCGGAGCCGGAGCACGAAAAAGACGCGATTTGGCCCCGTTTGCTTGACATTCCAGGCCGAGATGTTATAATAGGTAAACAGCGGTGACAAACCGCTTTAAGTTGCCATGGAAGCGGCATACGGCCCGAAAACCGTACGTTTCAGAGCCCAGCTACCGAGGCGTTGCGTTGGGGGATAGTGCGGGGGCCGCCCGACTGCGGTTGGGTGCGACCGATCAGGGCCGTTCGGATGAAGCCTTTCGGAAGGGATTCCCGGAATTATTGTGTGCAGGGGCCGCGTGCGTGCTGCCTGCGTTGTCAGGAATGCCAAGCACCCTATTGAGGAGAAGGGGGATGAGAATCATGATACGTAACACATTTGTTTGCGTGCTGGTGGTGGGAGGGATTCTCGCCGCGTCGAGATTCTGCCCGGATGTGCATGCGGACGAAACCACTATCGTGGTCAGCGACGGCACCATGAGTTCCCAGAACGAGATCGCCCTGAGGGACTCGTTCGATGACAACTCGCGGGCCTGGCTGTGGAAGGAGTACTCGGAGGACCCGAACAACATATTCGTCAAGGAAACGAACAGACGCCTGGAACTGCGGGCTTCGGAGCCGCCTTTCGAGGCATTCGCCGCGTACGTGGCAAACACCTGGCGACTCGATCCCCGATACGATTTCGGGATGAGGGTCGATTTCCACTACGATCTTCTGACTGTCGAAGAGGAGGGGTGGATCGGGATTGGCGTGACCCCCAGCGACCAAAACCCTCGGTATCGCCGGCTCGAATTCGGTGCCGGGTGTGTGAATCGGTTCCCCAGCTTCTCTTATGAGAGGGTGGATGGGTATGCCACGCTGAGCGGGTACAGTGAACGATGGGTCAACGACGGAACACTGTATATATCCTACGATTCGCAACTCGATGCGCTCTACGTGAGTACCTGGGGCTACGGTCTCGATGCGGCGTGGGGCGCCTATCGCGATCTGGTCCGTGGGACTTGGGGAGGGGGCCCCATCTTCATATACCTCGGAGGCCGATCCACCGGTCTGGCGATCGGTTCGGGGCGCGCCTACCTCGATAATGTGGTGGTCACGTACGGCAAGATCATCGAGGCATCGCTGAAGCCGGTCTATCGTTTCTGGTCGCCCATCAACCAGGCTCACTACTACACGATCAGTGAAACGGAGAAGACCACGCTCGTTAACGAACACCGAAAGGAATGGACCCTCCAGGGCACCGCGTTCCGCGCGTTCCCGGATAACTCCGACCCCAACTGTCTGCCCGTTCACCGCTTCTGGTCGGATGAGACGATGTCGCATTTCTACACGCTCAAGGAGCGGGAGATCACCAAGCTTCTGGAGCAGTATCCTGACGTATGGACGCACCAGGGCATCGCCTTCTACGCCTATCCGGTCGGCAAGCAGCCTGCGTGGGCGATCCCGGTGTATCGTTTCTGGTCGCAGAGTGCCGGAGCCCATTTCTTCACCACGAGCGAGAGTGAGGCGGAAAAACTCCGGGCACTGCCCAACGATGTCTGGTTCGATGAGGGCATCGGTTGGTATGCGGTTCCGTGACCTCTCGGCCGTGTGCCTGCTGAAGCGTCCGAAGGAACATCTGGCGGCCTGACCACGAACGTGCGGCGTCCTCTGGGCGGCGTGAGGATGTTCTGCGCGCTGGTGACCAGGTTGCCCTGCTGTTTCGCGTTTCTGCCATCTCTTCCCTGCCAACTATCGGCTTGAGCAAACGGCGCGGCTTTGATACAGTAGAACCCTACGGTCGCCGGGCCCGAACGGCGGGCAGCCCGGGCTCTGTCAATGTCGGGCCGGACTCAGGATGAGATTTGAGGTAAGAGAATGGACGTACTGCTGATCGGCAGTGGGGGACGCGAGCACGCGATCGCCTGGAAGTTGAGACAATCCCAACAGCTCGGCAAGCTCTACATCGCGCCGGGAAACGCGGGCACCGCCCTGTGTGGACAGAACGTCGCGATCGGGGATAACGACGTTGCATCGCTGGTGGACTTCGCCCGGACGCAGAACGTCGGTCTGGTTGTTGTCGGCCCGGAGGATCCACTGGCGTCCGGGCTCGTGGACGCGATGGAAGCGGCCGGGATCAAGGCGTTCGGCCCGAGCGGTGCGGCCGCGCAGTTAGAGGCCGACAAGGCCTTCGCCAAGCAGATGATGCGTGCCAGCGCCGTTTCGACGGCCGAATCCCGCGTGTTCGACCGGTTCAGCGACGCGAAGGCGTACATCGCCAGTCGCGACGAGCCCGTCGTGATCAAGGCCACCGGCTTGGCCAAGGGCAAAGGTGTCATCGTTTGCGACGAGCCGTCCGATGGTATTCTGGCCGCCGAGCGGATCATGGTCGACCGGATTTTCGGAGCGGCCGGAGACCGGGTGATCGTGGAGGACAAGCTGCTCGGAGAGGAGGCCTCGATTCTCGCGTTCGTGGACGGCCGCAACATCTATCTCATGGAGTCGTCGCAGGACCACAAGCCTGTCGGCGACGGCGACACGGGCCCGAACACGGGCGGGATGGGCGCCTACAGCCCTGCGCCTGTGGTCACCGACGACATGATGGGCCGCATCTCGCGAGAGATACTCGTGCCCATCGTGGATGCGATGAACCGCAACGGTACGCCGTACAGGGGAGTTCTCTACGCGGGGCTGATGATGACCAGCGGCGGGCCGCGCGTTCTGGAATTCAACGTACGGTTCGGCGATCCGGAGACCCAGCCGATCCTGATGAGACTCAAGAGCGACCTGTTGGAGGTCTTCCTGGCGGTCTGCGACGGCCGACTGGATGAGATGTGCCTTCAGTGGGACCCGCGCCCGGCCGTGTGCGTCGTCATGGCTTCCGGCGGGTATCCGGATGCCTACGCCAGAGGCAAGGTCATCACGGGGATTGCCGAGGCGGAGTCTCTCGGCGACGTGGTGGTGTTTCACGCCGGGACGGAACAGCAGAACGGCAACGTGGTCACCAGCGGTGGACGCGTTCTCGGTGTGACGGCCCTGGGACGTGATACGTCCGCCGCAAAGGCGCGGGCTTATGAGGCGGTCGATCGCATTTCCTTTGAAGGGGCGTATTGCCGTCGCGATATCTCCGACAAGGCGATTCGGCGGTCGCGTTAGCCCTGCAATTCGAACGATGCGTGAGTTCTCATGGCCCGATCCATACGTTCCAGCGAGGGAGCAGACTTCACCAAGAGAGGATGGCGTCGCCGCATGCTCATCCGCCTGGCGGTTCTGCCCGCGATTCTCCTGGCGGCCGTCGTCGTCCTCGGCGTCTGGGTGGCCAGAGCCCTGCCCGGGATCGCCGCTGTGGAGATCAGCCGGCTGACGAACACGCGCATCGAGATGGGGCCTTTCGATTTCCACCGCAACGCCTCCGTCTCCATCGACGGCATCGTTATTCGTCCCGAACGCGAGGCGCTGTTCTACGACGACACGATCCTGCGCGCCAAGAACGTCTATGCGAAGTTCAGTCTGCGCAGTTTGCTGCTGTTGTCACCTCGCGTGAAGGAGATTCACGTTGTGGATTTCATTCTCGACGTCCAGCACGATCTCGATTCCGGACGATGGAATATCGGTGGCTTGCGGCTGAATACCTCCTCGGGCAAAGGCGGGCGAGTGCCGGTCGTTGCTCTTCGGCGAGGCAAGCTGCGCTACTGCAAGGTGTCCGGCGGCGAGACGGAAGTGGTGACCTCGGTGCCTGTGGAAGCGCGCTTCGGATTCCCCGGCGTCAGCGACGGCAGCCACGGCTTCGAGATCAAGACGGCCAAGCTCTCCGGCGGCTACGGAGACAGCGCTCTGCGAGGCTCCTGGACCCCCGGGCGATTTGAGGTGGCCGGCGGCTTGTCCTCGACGGACATTCCTTCTCTCGAACGGGCTTGGGCCGTCGACGTATTGGCCGCGGACGTCGAGTACGATCGTTCCGGCGCCTATGAGCTGCACCTGCAGATCAAGGACCTGCACAGCAAGCACAGCCCGGAGGTTGACGCCTTTCGGCTGCTCGCGACGGATCCGGCTCGGCAGTCCGGCGGGATGGCGGCCGCCCAGCGGTTCTTCGCCCGGTTTCGTCCGTTCGGTCGAGTTGCGTCGGCCCGCCTCGATGCACGCGGCAATGTCCACGCCCTGTTTGACAGTGAGGTCACGGGAAGTGTGGTGTGCGAGGATATGTCCATCCTTGACAGCCGGTTTCCCTACGCGGTCGATCATCTGTCCGGAACAGTGGAGTTCTCCCAGTCCGAGGTGAAGTTGAACCAGCTCAAGGGCAAGCATGGCCAGGTGGATGTGCTGATCCAGGGCTGGGCCAGCGGCCATGGCGACCAGCGACAGTATCAATACCAGATCTCCAGCGGCAATATGATTCTGGACGAAGACCTTTATGCGGCGCTGCCGCCGGGCCCGAAGCGGCTCTGGGACGCTTTCTCCCCGAGCGGGGTCATTGGCGTGGATTACCGGTTGACTCGGTCGAGCCCGTCGGACAAACGCAGCCACATCGCCATCGACCTGCGCGGTGTCAATGCCACGTACGAGAAGTTCCCCTATCCTCTGCAAGACATGACGGGAGGAATCTACTTCGACCGGGAGAGGGTCCTTGTGACCGACGTTGTTGCATCGGGGCAGGGGCGCCGGATCCGACTGGACGGTCAGGTCACCGATCGCGACACAGGCCGGCCGATCTACAATATCACGGTCGATGCCAACGCCATCCCGCTGGATGCGACGCTGAGGCAAGCGCTGCCGGAGCAATACCGGACGGCGGCCAGACGATTCGACGCCAGCGGAACCGCGAGGGTCCGCGCCAGGATCTTCACCGCCGCCGATGTTAACAGCCCGAATCCCATCCGCTTCGCGGCCGACGCTTCCGTGGCCGATGCTTCCCTGAAGATGGATTCCTGGCCGGTGGTGCTGACGGGTCTTTCGGGTCAGGCCTCCATCACGCCGGATTCGGCCGCGATCACGGATTGCGTCGGGCAATACCGCCAGAGTGAAGTGCGGTTGGCGGGGAGCATACAGTTCGCCAGGGCCGACCAGCCGGGGCAGTACCATCTGAACGTGACGACGAAGCAAACGCCACTGGACGAGACGGTGCTGGGGTTGCTGCCGGAGGCGGCCAGGCGGCACGTTTTGGCATTCCGGCCGGAGGGGGCGGTGGACGTCACCATAGGCTACAGCAAGGTCGACAGCAACCAGCCGCCTGATCTGACGGCTTCCATCGTGTGCCTCGGAAACAAGATCAACCACGAGAGATTTCCGTACCCTCTGCAAGACGTCACAGGCACGATTGCCGTGGATGCGAAGGCCGTGACGTTCCAGGATATCGAAGCGGCGCCATCGCTCCAGTCCGATCCGTCCCTGCGGCCTTCGGTGCGCGTCAACGGGCGTCTGAGCCTTCTGCCCGACAGCCGGGGGGAAGGGGTATTCACTGCGCGAGCGCGTGACATCCTGTTCACGTCGCAGTTGGGCGAGTCGCTGCCGAAGAGTCTCCAGGGCATCTATCGGGATTCCTCGCCCAGAGGACCATTCGATCTGGACATGGAGACGCTGGAGGTCTCGGGAAAAGACCACAAGCTTGTTCGGCTCGGCGGTCGGATGGACCTGCGGCCGTGCAGCTTCCATGTCTCCGGCACGGGAACCGAGGTGTATGGGACTGTCGGCATCGAGGCGGCGTACAATACGAAGACCGGGTTTTCATCCGGGCGAATGCAACTGGCGGCCGATCGGTTCAACATCAAGGGCAAGGACGTTACCCGTCTGAACGCCGAACTCGTATACGATCCGAACACGCGCGCGTGGTCGGCAGACAACTTCCTGGGCGACTGCTACGGCGGTCATCTTCTCGGCCGTCTCCGTATCGAACCGGTTGCAGCCGGCGTGGTTCAGTATCTGGCGACCGTCGGTCTGGTCCGGGTCGATCTCAAGAGGTTCCTCCTGGGTGGCAAGCTCGATCCGGCGGCGGAGACGAGCGCCAGCAGCGGGACCATGAACGCGACACTGGGATTGGGGGCCTCAATCGGTGATGGCTCCTCCCGTCTCGGCGTCTGCCGGATCGATGTGGCGGACATGCAGGTGGGAAAGGTCTCGCCATTGGCCAATCTCCTGGCCGTGTTGAGTCTGACCGAACCCACGGACTTCGCGTTCGAACGAATGCTGCTGGAATCGTATCTCAAGCGCAACAAGCTGCTGATCAGCAAGTTCGACATGTCGGGAAAGAATCTGGCTTTCACCGGCAGCGGCGTCATGAACCTGCGCGACAACGACGTCAATCTCACGCTGACCGCTCGCGGTCGACGCGTCGCGGCGGCCAAACCGTCGATCCTTCAGTCGCTGACCGAGGGACTCGGCGGCGCCGTCGTTCGCATGGAGGTCACGGGGAAGGCCGACAATCCCAAAGTGGAAACCAAGACCCTTCCTGTGATCGAGGATTCCCTGAAGATCCTTGGAACGCCGCAATGAGATCCTGTGGAGTGTCCACAGGGCGTTCCCTGTTCTGAGTTGGCATCTTCCGATGGGCCAGCGCATCGGAAACGCCCGGTCTGGAGGTTATATGAACGGCAACTGGAACCGGCGCCGATTTCTGAAAGTGGCGTGCGGGTCTCTGACGGCGATGACGCTGCCGAAACGTTCCCTTCTTGCTCAGGAGGTTCGCCGGCAGGACCGGCCCAATTTCCTCTGGATCAGCACGGAGGATATCAGCCCGGACCTGGGCTGTTATGGCGATGCTTATGCGGTGACGCCCAACCTGGATCGGCTGGCCTCGGAAGGCGTGCGGTACAACCATGTGTTCTCGCATTCCGGCGTCTGCGCGCCGACCCGATCGGGAATCATCACCGGGATGTACCCGACGACGATCGGGACACACCACATGCGCTGTGCGGGCGTGCCCCCGCAGCAAGTCAAGTGCTTTCCCGAGTACCTGCGCGCGGCCGGCTACTACTGCACCAACAACGTCAAGACGGACTACCAGTTCGAAGCTCCGCTGACGGCGTGGGATGAGTGCAGCAGCAGCGCGCATTGGCGGAACCGCCCAAACGGCAAGCCGTTCTTTGCGGTCATCAACTTCACAACGACGCATGAGAGCCAGATCCGCAACCGAAGTGACGCGATGCTCAAGCGACTGGCCGGTTTGGGTCCGGCAGAGCGGCACGATCCCGCCCAGGCGGTGCTTCCGCCATACTACCCCGACACGCCCAGGGTCCGGCAGGATTGGGCGCAGTACTACGACCTCATCACGCTGATGGACAGACAGGTCAGGCAGGTGCTCGATGACCTGGAGCAGGACGGTCTGGCCGACGATACGATCGTGTGGTTCTGGGGAGACCACGGTCGGGGGCTGCCTCGCGCCAAGCGATGGATCTACGATTCCGGCCTTCGCGTGCCGCTGATTGTCCGCGTCCCCCCGAAGTGGCGCAAACTCGCCATGTCGGACAGGCCCGAAGCGGTCGCCCCCGGAACGGTCAACGACGACCTGATCGCCTTCGTTGACTTCGCCCCGACGATGCTCTCGCTGGCCACAGTGGAGATCCCTTCCCACATGCAGGGCCATGCGTTTCTGGGACCCCGCAAAGCCAGGCCGCGGGAGTACGTTTTCGCCGCCCGCGATCGCATGGATGAAGCGTACGACCTGATCCGGGCCGTCCGGGACAAACGCTTCAGGTACATGCGCAACTACATGTGGTACGTTTCACGCGCCCAGGACATCCGTTACATGAATGAGATGCCCACGATGCAGGAGATGCGACGGCTCCACGCCGAGGGCGAACTGGATGGGCCGCAGAAGCAGTACTTCGAACCGGCCAAGCCGATCGAGGAACTCTATGACCTTGTCGCTGACCCTCATGAAGTCCGCAATCTGGCCGGCGATCCGGCCTACGCGGAGGTGTTGGAGCGGCTGCGAAGGGCGCATGAGCAGTGGTACAAAGACACGCAGGACGTCGGATTGATTCCCGAGCCGATCTTTGACGAATGGAAACGGCCGAACGGGCAATACGAGAAGACGGCGCCGCCGGTGGTCGTCAAGCGAACGGGCGATGCGACCGAGGGAGCATGCGTCACGCTGGCCTGCGCCACTGCGGGGTCCTCCATCGCGTATCGCGTGAGCGGCGACCCGAAGGACAGGACGGGGTGGTTGCTTTATTCGCGCGCGGTCCCGCTGAAACCGGGCGACGTGCTGTACGCCAAGGCCTGCCGGATCGGTTTCCGCGACAGCGATCTGACGACGTTCGAGCCGGGCGTTCCCGTCGCCGAGCGGCCGACGCCGACAGGCGCCGAGCACTGGCGGGATAGCATCGACGCGGCCAACCTGCGTCAGCGACTCTGGAAGCTCAAGGAGCTGGACTACGAGGGCGCCAACGCCGTCTATTCGTATCTGCCGTACCTGGACGATGCGAGACCGTCGATTCGGTACTGGGCGATTGTTGGGCTGCACGCCGCCGGCAAGTTCCGGGCCGATGTCGCGTTTGCCCGAATGGCGGTGAAGGCCCGGCTGGCGGATGAATCAATGGTGGTTCGCGTTGCCGCGGCCCATGCGATGTGCGACTGGGGAGCCGAAGACAGTGGGCTGCCCGTGCTGGCGGACGCTCTGAAGCATCCGACGGACAAAGTCCGCATGTTCACCATCGTCGCGCTCGACAAGCTGGGCGCAAAGGCCCGTCCGGCGCTGGCCCAGATCAAGGCCGCGGCCAACGACTCCGACGACTATGTCAAGCGCGTGGCCCTGACCGCGTTGGAGCGACTGGACGTCCCTTGATGCCGCATCTCGCTCGGATTGGCGTTCTCTCACACCCGCTTTTTTCGGAACGCGAGAACGTGGATGGTGCGTCGATCGTTGATGTACTTGCGTTCGTAATTGGTCCCCGTCAGTTCTTCGCCTGCGGCCCCGGCCGGACGCACGAACTCAGCCTCCTCCAACTCGTCACAAGACGCTGACATTACCTGCCGCATCTGCTCGAAGTACTCGGCATGATCGGTCGCCATCTGGATTCTGCCTTCCGGCTTGAGACACGCGATCAGTATCTCCACGTTGTCCTGCCGGACGAACCGCCGCTTGTGATGCCGCTTCTTCGGCCACGGGTCGGGGAAGTAGATGTGAAAGCAGTCCACCGAAGCCGCCGGCACGTATTCCCGCAGGAAGGCCGCGGCGTCCGCTCGGATTATACGGACGTTGGCCAACCCCCAGCGTCCCAGCCGGTCCGCCGCATACCGGTAGAACTTACTCGCCCATTCGATGCCGAGGTAGTCCGCCTCCGGATGCGCCTGCGCCTCCTGGACGAGAAACGTTCCTTTGCCCGATCCGATTTCGATATGAAACGGTCCAAGACGTCCGAAAACGCGGGCTCGATCGATCCGGCCCGGGAAATCTTCCGGGCGCAACACAATCGCACTGTATTCTCTCAGGATACGTCCCATCGCCTGGTCGTGTTCGGAATCGTTCATCATCCATTCGACAGTAGGTTTTCGCCGCATTATATGGGAAGTCCGAAGTCGAGTGAAGGTGCGGATAATTTTCTCCTGACCGCGTTACTAAAGTGGCGCATAGCGGCACACGATGATTAGGCAAGTGAACTCTTTTGTGGGCCGCGGGTATACCAGACCCAAGGAACCCTGCCGGCGCGGAAAGGAAGTCGAAGGATGATACTTCAAATGGTCAGGGCAAAACGAAGGCAAGTCCTCGTCGACGTCAACACGCAAAGGGACTACCTGTTGGCCGACGGCGGCGCCTGCATCCGAAACCACCGAAGGGTGCTGGCCCACATCCGGCGCATGATGGCGTGGGCCAGACGAAGGGATATCCCGATCATCTCGACGTGCGAAGTCTACCTCGAAGGCAACAACGGCGATCCGAAGTACTGCATCGACGGCACTCCCGGTCAGGAGAAGATCAGCTATACTCTGATGTCGAATCGGATCATTCTCCCGGCCGACGGCAGCACGGACCTGCCTCGCGACATGCTTCGGCGCTATCAGCAGGTGGTGCTCCACAAGCGGTGCGTCGATCCGTTCGACGAGCCGCGCATCGATCGTCTGCTCAGCGAGGTCTCGGCGTCCGAGTTCATCCTCATCGGGGCTTGTGCCGAAGGGGCCGTCAAGGCGGCGGCGCTGGGGCTGCTCCAGAGGGACAAACGGGTGGCCGTTGTCGTGGACGCGGTGGGCTACCACGACAATCGCGAGGCCAAGATGGCCTTCCGCAAGATGGAGGCCAAGGGGGCCCGGCTGATTGAGACGCGGCGTCTGGCCGGCTCGTCGCATCTGCGGCAGGTCGGTTGCTGCCACTGCGAGAGCTGTCAGCGTCTCGGTCAGAAGGTGGGTGTCGGCGACACGCAAGAGAATTAGCGTTGCCACCGGTTCTGCGGCTGCTGCCTTCGAAGCGTCTCTCCGTACTGTCTGCGTCGGTCCACACGCCAGGTCTGCTGTTCTTATCGGGCTGGTAACTCCTCCGCTTCTGCCCCATCGAATCTTCTGCCTTGTCGGTACGGTTACTGGCGGAAAGCCCCAGGATTCGGTATAATATGGGCGTCGAAGTGAACGTGACCGGTCTACGTACAAAGGAGCAGATATGAATCGAATCGCAGCAGCCTTTGTCCTTTGTCTTGGTGGAGTCCTCATGGCAGCCGAACCCAACGAACCGTCGTCCGATCCCCACTGCCTGATCAAGACAAACATGGGCGACATCGTCGTTCGGCTCTATGCCAAAGAGGCCCCCAAGACGGTCGAGAACTTCCTTGGGCTGGCCGAGGGGACCAAGGTGTTCGTCGATCCGAAGACGGAGCACAAGGTCCGAAAGGCGTACTACAACGGCCTGACGTTCCATCGCGTCGTCAAGGGGTTCATGATCCAGGGCGGCTGTCCGCTGGGGACCGGGGAAGGCGGACCGGGCTACAAGTTCGAGGACGAGATCAACGCCGATGCGCTCGGACTCGACAAACTGAACGTTCTCGACGAGCAGGGCCGCCCCCATCCCTGGCTCGGCATCCGGTCACAGGAGGACTTCAACAACACCGTGCTGCGTCCCCTGTTTCGGGTCATGGGAATCACTTCGGACGAGCAGCTCGCGGCACGCCAGGAGGAGGTGAATCAGCGCGTTCACACGATGCGCCTCAAGGAGGCGTACGTCAATCTGGGATACAAGTACAACGCCAAGCTCAGGTCGCACGCCCCCAAGCGGGGGTCTCTGGCGATGGCCAATTCCGGCCCGAATACAAACGGCTCGCAGTTCTTCATCAATCTGGTGGACACCCCCTGGCTGACGGGCAAGCACACGGTCTTTGGCGAAGTGGTCAAAGGCATGGAGGTCGTCGATCGCATCGGCGAGGTTCCGGTGACCAGCAAGCATCTGCCGGTCGATCCGGTCCGGATCATCTCGGTTCAGCGCGTCGAGCCGGAGAAGTGAAGCCTGCGCGGCACGCCCGGCCTCGTCCGGCCTCTGTGCACGCGCCACACGGCAAGGAAAGGAATCCTGCATGTCCGCGTTCATCTATCGACGTGGGGGGAAGCTGGCGATCTCCCTGTTGTTGGTTCTGTCTTCATCGTGCCAGCGGAGCCATGAAACGCCGCCCGCGCCGGTTCTGGAGGAATCGCCCCAGGTTGTGGCGCCGCCGGCGGCCGTTCCCGACGCCAACAGCCTGACGCTGAACGAGGCCGAGTACTTCGAGACGGTCGGCCTGGATGTCATGGTGTTCAGCGACTTCTATCCGGAAGGACACCAGGGCGGCGTGAGCATCATCCAGAATGGCGTCCGCGTCGCGGCCAACGGCGACGTCCGTCTCGAACCGACCCCCGGGCAGTGGCAGCCGATCCCCAAGCTCGACAAGCGGGAGGTCGACGCGGAGAACCAGGCGATCACGGCGTTTCTGAGCTATCCTGACCCCAGCCGCGACCGCAAGGGATTCAATCCGATCATCTACCCGGACCTTCAGTTCTCGTATCGGGTGAGTGTCCGGCCGGAAGGCGAGGCCTTTCGCATCGTGGTGGATCTGGACGAGCCTCTTCCCGAAGAGTGGGTCGGCAAGGTCGGCTTCAATCTGGAACTGTTCCCAGGCGAGTATTTCGGCCGGCCGTACTACATGGACGACAGAACGGGCATCTTCCCGCGGCAGTTGAATGGGCCGATGTACGTCGATGAGGATTGCATCCCTCAGGCCGAGCCGCTGGCCAGGGGCCGCCGGCTTTGTGTCGCGCCCGACAGTGCGGCTCTGCGGATGACCATCGAGTCGATCGACGGCACACTGGAATTGCTGGACGGCAGGGCGCAGCACAACAACGGCTGGTTCGTCGTGCGTTCGACGCTGCCCGCCCGCGCGACGGCCGGTGCACTGCAATGGAGGATCGAGTGCAGCACGCTGCCCGACTGGCGGTATACCCCGGTGATCCACGTGTCCCAGGTGGGTTATCACCCCGGGCAGGAGAAGGTGGCCGTGATTGAGCTCGACAAGCGAGACAGAGACTTCACAGAGGCGGTGTTGGTGAGGATAGCGCCTTCCGGGGGTCGCGAAGAGGTCCTTCGCACGCAGCCGGACGATTGGGGTGATTTTCTGCGTTACCACTATCTGCGATTCGATTTCAGCGACGTGAACGATCCGGGCGTCTATCTCGTCCAGTACGGGGACCAGCAGTCCAACACGTTTGCGATCGACGAAGAAGTGTACGCGCGTCACGTCTGGCAGCCCACCCTGGAGTACTTCCTGCCGGTCCAGATGTGCCACATGCGCGTCAACGATCGGTATCGTGTCTGGCACGGCCTCTGTCATATGGATGATGCGCTGATGGCGCCGGTGGACCTGAATCACTTCGATGGCTACGTGCAGGGGTCTACCACGCTGACGGAGTACGAGCCGCAGGAGCCGGTGCCGGGATTGAACGTGGGCGGCTGGCACGATGCAGGCGACTACGATTTGCGTGTCGAGTCGCAGATTGGGACCGTGCGCGTCCTCTCGCAGATCTACGAAGCGTTCGGCGTCGATTACGATGCGACGACGATCGATCAGGAGCATCACCTGGTCGAGATGCACCTGCCCGACGGCGTCCCGGACATCGTGCAGCAGATCGAGCATGGCGTCCTGAGCGTCTTGGGCGGCTATCGAAGTCTGGGCCGGCTCTATCGGGGCATCATCTGCCCGACGATCCCGCAGTATGTCCTGCTTGGGGATGGTTCGACCATGACTGACAACCGTTTTTACGACCCGAACCTGGAACCCGACGAAACGGACGGCGACTGGTCGGGCAAGCCGGACGATCGGTGGGTCTTCACGGAGGAGAATCCTGCTCGTGAACTCAACGTTGCGGCCGGGCTGGCGGCGGCCGCCAGGGCGCTGAAGGAATGCCGGCCCGCTCTGGCCGACGAGTGTATCGAGGTGGCCCAGGCAATCTACCAGGCCCATCGGGACGTGAACGACAGGCGGGTGGCGAGCCAGAAGATCGAGGTGGCTGCGGAACTGTTCCTCGCGACGAGGCAGCCGGAGTATCTCGACGCCCTGGTCGCCATGCAGCCGGAGATCGTCCGAACCATCGACCGCAACGGCTGGGTGCTCGGACGCGTGATGGAGCACATCGACGATGCGGAATTTCACGTGGCGGTCAGGGGTGCCGTCACAGAATATCGCAGGAGGATCGAGGAACAGGGCAAACAGACGCCGTTCGGCGTGCCATACCGACCCAACATCTGGGGGGCCGGCTGGGGAGTCCAGAGTTTCGGCGTGCCGCAGTTCTTCCTGCACGAAGGCTGGCCCGACGTCTTCGACGCGACGTACCTGCTCAACGCCCTGAACTTCGTCCTGGGCTGTCATCCGGGCCCCAACACCGCCTCCTTTGCCTCCGGAGTAGGCGCCAAATCACTGACCGTTGCCTACGGCGTCAACCGCGCCGACTGGAGCTATATTCCCGGCGGTGTCGGGTCGGGGACCGCGCTGATCCGCCCGGATTTCCCCGAGCTAAAGGAGTGGCCGTTCTTCTGGCAGCAGTCGGAGTACGTGATCGGCGGAGGCGGTTCGAACTTCATGTTCCTCGCTCTGGCGGCGCATCACCTCCTCAACGAGCAGTAGGGGATTTGTCGGCGATCCGTCTCCGGCTTGGGCGTCTCACCGGTCGAACTCGGCGCTGGGCACTTCGCGGACGGCCGGATCGACTTGGAAGTAGTCTTCCGGCTGGAAGCCGAAGGCCCCCGCGATGAGACTGCTGGGGAACGTTTCACACTTGTTGCGGTAGTCGCGGACGTTGCCGTTGAAGAATCGCCGGGCCGCCTGGATGCGGTCCTCCGTGTTGACCAACTCCTTCTGGAGTTCGAGGAAGTTCCGGTCCGCCTTCAGTTGCGGGTAGTTCTCGACGACCAGCATCAGCTTCTGCAAGGCCGCCACCAGTTGGTTTTCATCGACGGCCTGCTGATTTGGACGGCCCTGGCTGGCCATGCACTGCGCCCGCAGTTGCGTGACGCGCTCGAAAATCTCCTTCTCGTGAGCGGCGTAGCCCTTGACCGCGGCGACGAGATTCGGAATCAGCTCATAGCGGCGCTTCAGCTCCGTATCGATGTTGGCCCACGCGTCGCGAATATGGTTGCGCAGAGCGACCAGCGTGTTGTACGTCAGCACTCCGTACAGGATCGGCAGCAGGACGACGGCGGCGAGAACGGCAAACGGCACCCACATAGTCAGCTCCGTGCAAACAGGTATTCGGGCAGCAACGAACGGACCTGGATCAGTCTCTGTAGATTGGGTTCGATCTGCTCGGGTTTCAGCCTGTGGCTGAACGAGACCGCCAAAGCGTCGCGCTCCATTTCGATCGTCAGGTCGCGATGGGCCAGGAGGTACTCGATCATCTTCGCGTTGCACACATCGTATGCGAACTTCTTGTCCTTCGAGCGGACGCAGAACGTGCGGCTGAACTCATGCGACTCGAAATCGATGTCATCGTAGCCGATGGCCTGGGCGATCTTCGAGAAGAACCCTTCCGGCCCGATGGTCAGTTCGGGAAACGACGCCGGCAGGCGCAGCAGGAAGACCGAAAAGTAGTGATGGTGTGTTTCTGTGTGGCCCTTCGAATCGCTGGAATGCGTCTCGTAGTGGTAGTCGAAGACCGTGACGTCGTGGTCCTGGTAGCGGCCGGTCAGGATGTTGAACGCGTAGCGATTGGAGCCTTGGCGGAGTTTGTCGAGGAACTCGAAGCGGCGGGCGAGGTCCCGATCCTTGCCCGGGTCGAGGTGCAGACCCAGCCGGGCCGCCATGGCGAGCATCTGCTCCCGACGCTTCTTGGCGGCCGCATGTCCCATGATCGCCCCGACGATGATCAGGGCAATGACTCCAATGATGACGACAACCTGCATGCCCGGTTTCTCCCGTGCCTCTCGTGGGGTCACTTGTCGACATTCCTGCTACGCACGCGAGGCAGATTACCACATCTGCCGCCCGGTCAAAAGGATATTTGGTTGATTGTACGACGCCATCGGCGGTAGACTGACGCCTTCGATTGAGAAGATGCACAACGGCCGGAAAGGAGCATGAAGCCGATGCCCAAGACCAAGATCATCGCAACGTTGGGACCCGCCAGCGCCAACGCGTCGGTGTTGCGGAAGATGTTCGTAGCGGGGCTCGACGTGGTCCGCCTGAATTTCTCGCACGGCACCCATGCGCAGCATGGCGAGTCCATCGAGCTGGTCTGCCGGCTCAACGCCAGGTACCGCCGTCACATCCGCATCATGCAAGACCTGGAGGGGTTTCGCATCCGGGTGGGGCGGTTCCACGGCAGCAAGACGCGGGAACTGAAGAATCAGTCCGTTGTCTGGCTGACCAACGACGAGACGGCCTCGGGTCACAAGACCATTCCGTTCGACTATGCGGGCGATTTGACTCGAATCAGGCGGGGCCAGCTCATCTTCATCGATGACGGCAATCTGATTTTGCGCGTCAAGGAAAGCTCGGCGACGAGCCTCAAGGCCGTCGTGGTGGAAGGGGGGATTCTGAAGGAGCGCAAGGGAATCAACATGCCCGGCGCCGACCTGGCCTTCGGCGCCATGACGGACAAGGACAAGCGTGATCTGCGCTTCGGCATCGCGCGCCACGTCGATTTCGTCGCGCTGTCGTTCGTACGGAGCGCCGCAGACGTCCGCGAGGTGGCCGAGATCGTCAAGCCGCCCCTGCCAAAGTGCCGCATCGTCGCCAAGATCGAGAATCGCCAGGCCATCGACAATATCGACTCGATCATCGACGCGGCCGACGGCATCATGATCGCACGGGGCGACATGGGCGTGGCCATTCCGATCTACGAGGTCCCCATCGTCCAGAAGCGCATCATCCGCAAGTGCAATGAGGCGGGCAAATTTGTGATCACCGCTACGCAGATGCTCGAGCACATGACCGAGCACAGTCGGCCCACGCGTGCCGAGGTCGCCGACGTGGCGAACGCCATTCTCGATGGAACCGACTACGTCATGCTGTCGGGCGAGACCGCGGCGGGGAAATTTCCGTCCGAGTCGGTCGCCATGATGAACGCGATCATCAAGTTCACCGAGAAGGCCAGGGCCTCCCTGCACTGATCGGCGATCGATGGCGGCCTGCTGTCTATGGCTCCGGCGCGGCGAACGCCGTATCGGCATACTCTCCATCGATCGCCAGCTCGATCATCTGACCTTCGACGATCGCGGTGTAGCTCGATGGTCCGACGCCGTTGTCGCCGAATCGGAGTTCCGGGCTCGAACTCCACCGTGGCAGGTTGCCGTCGGAGCTTTGCATCTGTTCCGTGCCGGCCACAGCGGTCACGATGCCCACGATGGCGACGACGGTGACGATCGACATCGACAGCAGCACGATGGCAGAGGGGATGACCCCGGCCAGTGACCGCTTCCGCACGGTCCGAGAATCCTGCGGCTCGCAGCCGGACCAGAGCCTGTCCCAGGGCGAAAGCGGCGTCACCACGGACTGAGTGCGTGATCGTTGGCTCATGACCGACCCTCCATTTCCTGCTACTTAAACCATACACCATTTTAGAGGCGATGGAGGGTCAAATCCGGGCGAGTCATCTCGCCGAGCTTCACTGCGTTCAGGTCGCCGATACGGCCCTGCACCAGGCTTGGGCCATCAGGGCGGCCCCGGCGAGGGTGGGGTGCACGCCGTCACCGGCCCAGTAGGCCGTCGTCGTCGTTTGCACCGCCTCGTCGAACATCGTCTGGAACGGGATGAACACGGCATCGAACGCGCCCGCGACGCGTTTGGCCGCCGCCCGATAGCCGTCAAAATCGGGGAACCACTTTTCGTTGACCGCGCCGCAACGGAGCACGAACGGCTCGCAGATTACCAGCTTCACGCCCGGGAGTTCTCGTTTGGTTCGTTCGAGAAGGGCGCGATAGTCCCGCTCGTAGACCTCGATGGTGCCATCGTATCGGCCGTCGAGCTTGTGCCAGATGTCGTTGACGCCGATCAGGATGCTGACGACATCGGGTTTCAGGGCGATGCAGTCCTTGTCCCATCGTTCGGCGAGTTGGAACACCTTGTGTCCGCTGATGCCGCGATTGTAGATTGTCAGCTTCGCCTCGGCATGGTTGGCCAGCAGGGCGGCGCCGGCCAAGAGGGCGTAGCCGCTCCCCAACGCTCGGATGTCGTTAGCACTGCCCTCTCGCTGCCGATCGCGCCCGGCGTCCGTAATCGAGTCGCCCTGGAACAGGACGACGTTGCCGGCTTCGATCCGTCCGCCTTTCCTGCCTGTCAGACGCGCCGTCGAGCTGGAGCAGCCTGCCGAAGACAGAAACGATGAGGCGGCCAATGTGACGGCAGTCGTCGCCGCCGTCCTGCCGATGAATTCGCGCCGCGTGGTAGTGCCCTTCGTTGAACCAGATTGCGTCATGTTCTTTCTCCTTATCCATCCCGCCCAGTGTCACCATCCGTTTGCAACCGCGATCGTCGCAGGCAGAAAGCCAGCATGATACCGATCTGTGGATCAGAACGCCAGCGCCTTGACGCGCACATGGGCGGACGTGTCTGTGCGAATTTCGCGACAAGGCCCGTTTTCCACCATGGAGCGCCCTGTGTGGCAGCGGCAGACGGAGCAAGGAGGAGTTTGCCGATGGCTTCGACGGCATGCGTATCACCATCGGCAAGCCTGCGCTTGCCGCTGCCACACGGCTGCCACGATATTTTCACACACATGGGCGGACTCGCTGGTGGACTACCCGATGCGGCGGTCGTAGGCGCGGTAGAGCAGGTCGAGCTCGACGGTTTTGGCGTCGTAGTCGCGCTGGAGCTGCCCGATGTGATCGGGATTCTTGTAGATGTCCGCGTCGCCGAACCGTTCCTTCATCTGTTCGATCTCGTGTTCCAGTTCGACAATCATCTCCTCGATCTGCTCGGCGGAGTATTTGTTGAATCGCTTAAGCTCCTCGGGTGTCGTCGTGCGGGGCTTGTCGTTGTCCGGGCTGCCGGAGGCACGACCTTTGCGCGGTGCGTCCTTGCCGGTCCGTTTGGCCTGCTGCTCGGCCTCGTTGCGTTGGCGAACCAGCGAGGCATAGACCGAGTAGGCAGGCTCGCCGACGACGAATTCGGTCTGGCCCAGGCTCCGATTGCCCAGTTTGTCCGTTCCGACGACCAGGAGCCTGTCGACGACGTGGTCGAGGAAGTAGCGGTCGTGGCTGACCACGACGATCGTCCCTGCGTAATCGTCGAGCGCGGTTTCGAGCATCTCGCGGCTGGCGATGTCGAGGTGGTTGGTGGGCTCGTCCATGACCAGCACATCCGGTTCGGTCAGCACGAGCTTGCAGAGCATCAGGCGATTGCGCTGTCCTCCGCTGAGGTCGCCGCACTGCTTGAACACGTCGTCGCCTGAGAAGAGGAAGGCGCCCAGGCGGCTGCGGACCTGCTCGGACGAGAGGTCCGGCCGGACGCCCCGGGCCTCCTCCAGAACGGTCTTGGCCGGGTCGAGGATATCCCCATGCTGATCGAGGTAGCCCATCCGCAGGCTGGCGCCGACACGAATTGTGCCCGCCGACGGCTCGATCTGACCGAGGGCCAGCTTCACGAGAGTGCTCTTGCCGGTGCCGTTGGGACCGGTGATGCCCAGCCGCTCGCCGCGAAGGATGTCGAAGGTCAGGTCCTCGAACAGTGTCAGATCGCCGAACGACTTGCGCAGGTGCTCGCATCGCAGGACGATGTCGCTGGTGTGAGCGGTCTTGCGGAACGAGAAGCGGATCGTCTTCTGGTCGGTGGGCTTGTCCAGAAAGTCGGGATTCTCTTTGAGCAGGCGCTTCAGGCGGGTCTTGCGGCCTCGGGCGGTGCCGCGCATGCCTTCCTGGTCTTTGTTGCGGGCGATGAAGTCGAGCGTCTTTTCAACCATCTCGACGCGTTTGGCGTGCTCCCGCTCCTGCTGGAGCCGCACGGTCTCCCTGGTCTGCGTATAGGTTCCGTAGCTGCCGTTCCAGACCTCGGCCTTGCGATTCTCCACCTCGACGATCTTGCAGACGACCTTGTCGAGCAGATAGCGGTCGTGGCTGATGACGATCGCGGCCCCCCGATAGGTCGCCAGGAATCGCTCCAGCCACTCGGTGGCCTGGAGGTCGAGGTGGTTGGTGGGCTCATCCAGCAGCAGAAGGTCGGTTTCGAGCATCAGGACCTGGGCCAACCCGAGCCGCGAGAGCTGCCCGCCGCTCAGTGCCGTGGTCCTGGCGTGGTGCAGCTCGGGCTCGAAGCCCATCGCCGCCAGGGTCGCGTTGATGCGAATCTCGTATTCGTAGCCTCCCGCCAGTTCGAAATCGCGGCACAAACGGTCGTACTGGGTCATCTTGGCCTGGAGGGCCGACCCGGCCAGGCTTTCCATCTCCTGGGAAACGGTGTGGATGCTGGCCTGGAGCTTCAGCAGGTGGTCGACGCCGGCGTGCATCTCCTCCATCACGGTCCGCAGGCCGCTGAAGGTGGCTTCCTGAGGCAGGTAGCCGATCCGCAGGCCTTTCTGCCTGATGACGCGTCCCATGTCGGGCTGGACGGCCCCTGTGATGAGCTTGAGAATGGTGCTCTTGCCCGAGCCGTTCGGGCCGACCATGCCGACCTTCTCGCCCGGGTGGAACGCCACGGTCAGTTGGTCGAGCACGACCTCCGATCCGAAGGCTTTATGGATGTCTTGTAGGGTAACGATGGCCATCAATCGCCAATCCAACGGGTCAATGCCGTGCCGTACGCGGCCGACCGGGGCCTGATCTCGCCCCCATTCGGTGGGACGAATCGGTCATCTTATCGGTTTGGAGCCTTCGATTCAAGCGACGAGCGGCCGTTTTACCACGACGGCGGCCTCCGTTCCGGCGGCGCTACATGCGCCCCGGAGCCGCACCGGGGGGGCAAATGGGCCCCCGCGACCCAAAACTTGCTTGCGATGCCGGCCCGAACGTGGTTAACTGCCAATAATCTGCCATTGAAACACGTCTTACGGAGAGTACGGTTGGTCCTGAACCTGCAAACCGAGCACTAACATCGAGTTTGGAGAACCGAGCATGACGCACAAGCAGAAGTTGACACGACGAGAACTCCTGAGGAGTTCGGCCGTTGCGGCCGGAACTCTGGTCCTGACAGGAGCACCCGGGCCTCTCGCATACGCCCAGGGCAGTGACACGATACGGGTCGGCGTAGTCGGTTGCGGCGGACGAGGCTCCGGCGCCGCGCATAACTGCGTCGAGTCCTCCGCCGGCGTGCAGATCGTGGCGCTGGCGGACACCTTCGCCGACCGGATCGAGAAGCTCAAGGGTGACTTCAAAGTGCCCGAGGATCGTTGCTTCGTCGGCCTGGACGCCTACAAGAAGGTGATGGCGCTGGACGACGTCAACCTGGTGATCCTGGCGACGCCTCCGGGCTTCCGGCCCGTCCAACTGGCCGAGGCCATCCGACAGGGCAAGCACGTGTTCATGGAGAAACCCGTGGCGGTTTGCCCCGCGGGCATCAAGATGGTGATCGAGGCCTCCGAGCTGGCCGAGCAGAAGGGCCTCGGTATCGTCGCCGGCACACAGCGGCGCCACCAGAATGAGTACGTCGAGACGATGAAGCGCGTGCTCGACGGCGCGATCGGCGAGATCGTCTCGGCCCAGTGCTACTGGAACATGGGCGGGCTGTGGTGTCACAAACGCCAGGCGAACGAGAGCGACATCGAATGGCAGATTCGCAACTGGCTCTACTTCACGTGGCTGTCGGGCGATCACATCTGCGAGCAGCACGTCCACAACATCGACGTGGTCAACTGGGCCTTCGGCGACGTCCTTCCTGAGACGGCGCACGGCATCGGCGGCCGGCAGTTCCGCACCGGCGAAGAGTACGGCCACATCTTCGACCACTTCGGCGTCGAATTCACCTATCCGAACGACGTGCGGACGATCAGCACGTGCCGTCAGATCGAAGGCACGGCCGGCAATGTCAGCGAGCGCGTCGTAGGCACCAAGGGCTGGACGGATTGCTACAGCCGGATCGAAGGCGAGAACCGGTGGCGCTACCGAGGACCGCGCAGCGACGCCTACGTCCAGGAGCACACCGATCTGATCAAGAGCATTCGCGACGGCAAGCCGCTCAACGAGGGCAAGCGGATCGCCAACAGCACGCTCTGCGCGATCATGGGTCGCGAGTCGGCGTACAGCCGCCAGCAGTTCAAGACATCGTGGTTCACGAGCCGGTGCACGCTGGATCTGCTCCCTGCGGCCGATCTGAAGCTGAGCGATTCCAGGCCGGTGCCTGCGGTGGCGGTCCCCGGCCAGTATGAGCTGCCCGGCTGGACGCAGCAGGGACGTCGGAATCGCGGCTGATCCGTATGAGATGAGAACGCCAAGAGATCGAACGAAGGAGATAGCGGATATGGCATCGTCAGATAACGATAAGAGCACATTGAGGAAGAACGCCGCGACGGCCGGTGTGGTGGCGGCGGCCGCCTCGATCGGCCAAATGGCCCACGCGCAGGGCAGCGGCAAGATCAAGGTTGGCCTGCTGGGCTGCGGCGGACGCGGCAACGGCGCCTTGGAGCAGTGCCTCCAGGCCGACCCTGGCATCGAGGTGATCGCGATGGCGGACCTGTTCGAGGGCAAGGTCCGACGGACCCGCGACAACTTCATGAAGAAGGAGCAGTATCAGGGCCGCATCAAGATCGACGACGATCACCTGTACTGGGGCTACGACTGCTACGAGAAACTGGCCAGGTGTGAGGCGGACCTGCTGCTGATGGCGACCGCTCCGGCCTTTCGCGGAAGGCAGATGATGGCGGCGATCAAGGCGGGCAAGCACATCTTCACGGAAAAGCCCGTCGCGACCGATGTCGCCGGCTGCAAGGAGGTCATGGCGGCCTCGAAGCTGGCCAAAGAGAAGGGACTGGCGATCGTCTGCGGCACGCAGCGTCGCCACGAATTCAGCCGCATGGAGCTGATGAAGCGCATTCACGACGGCGCGATCGGCGAGCTGGTCGGCGGCCAGTGCTACTGGTACGGCGGAGGCATCTGGTTCCGCGGCGCCAGCGACGGCATGAGCGAGCTCGACTGGCAGTGTGAGAACTGGTATCACTTCACCTGGCTCTCGGGCGACCAGATCTGCGAACAGCACATCCACAACATCGACGTGCTGAACTGGTGCTTCAACGGCCCGCCCGCCAGGTTCATGGCGGTCGGCGGACGCCAGTGGCGCGACGCCAACCAGGACCAGGTTCGCATCGCCAAGGAAGTCTGCCGCAAGTTCACCGGCGGCGAGGACAACTGGCAGAAGTATAGCGGCGACATCTGGGACCACATCTACGCCGAGTTTGAATATCCCAACGGCGCCCGCTGCCTGAGCTTCAGCGGCCACAGCCCCGGCACCGGCCGCAACGGCGAGAAGATCGTCGGCACCAAGGGCACCAGCGACTGCAACCACAACATCACCGGCCAGAATGCCTGGACCTATCAGGGCGAGAACGTCGACGGGATGCTGCGCGAGCACATCGACCTGATCCAGAGCATTCGCAGCGGCAACGTGCTCAACGAAGGCCAGCGAATTGCCGAGAGCACGCTGACGGCAATTGGGGCGCGGATCGCCGCCTTCACGGGCCAGGAGGTCACCTGGGACTGGCTGATGAACGAGTCGAAGCAGAGCCTCGTTCCGAGTCAGGCGGACCTGATGGCCGGCAAGCCGCTGTACCATGCCGTCGCCACGGGATGCGACCCGTTGGTCTGACGCGGGGCGCGACTGACATCTAAGGCCCGATGAGCCGGACATCGCTCCAGCCGTCGGGCCTTTCTTTTTTGGCGTGTGTGGGAGTCCGGCCATGTCCTTGCTGCTGTGTCTGTTTGGCTTGCTGTCCATTGCATTGGGTGGCAGCGGTGCGCATCCGCTTGCCAACGGAGATGTCCCGGAGACCCTCCGCCCGTTCTTTGCACCGCCTGCGGCGTTCGCGGGCGATTTCGGCGCCTATCGATCTGTCCTGGAGTTCAACGATGGCTCGCGCGTCCGCACGGTTGAGGATTGGCGGCGGAGGCGAGAAGAGATTCTCGCGACATGGCGGGAACTGACCGGTTCCTGGCCTCCGCTGATCGAGAACCCGAAGGTCCAATACCTGGACCAGACGCAGCGAGACGATTTGACCCAACACAAGGTCATCGTCGAGATCGCGCCGGGTGATCAGACTGTGGCTGGTTACCTGCTTGTCCCCAAGGGCCAGGGCCCGTTTCCCGCGGTGCTCGTGGTCTACTACGACGCCGAGACCGGCGCCGGATTAGGCAAGGAGCTGCGCGACTTCGGCTACCAGTTGGCCCGGCGAGGTTTTGTGACTCTGTCGATCGGGACGCCGGCGTTTGCCAGTCTCAATGCCCCATACAAACCGCTCTGGGACGTGCCGGCCGGGCGGCCTCCGCTCCAGCCGCTTTCGGCGCTGGCCTATGTGGCGGCCAACTGCCACACCGCGCTGGCAGATCGCCCCGACGTTGATCCCGACCGAATCGGGATCGTCGGCCATTCGTACGGCGGCAAGTGGGCGATGTTTGCCTCGTGCCTCTATGACAGGTTCGCCTGTGCGGCGTGGTCGGACCCGGGGATTGTCTTCGACGAGACGCGCCCGAACGTGAATTACTGGGAGCCGTGGTATCTCGGCTGGGACGCGAAGGTGCAGCGGCAGCGGGGCGTTGTCAGCGAAGCGAGTCCTCGAACCGGTCCTTACAGGCAGATGGTGGAGACGGGCCGAGACCTGCACGAGTTGCACGCCCTGATGGCGCCGCGTCCATTTCTCGTGTCCGGCGGCGCCGAGGACCCGCCCAAACGCTGGCAGGCTCTCAATCACGCCGTTGAGGTCAACCGACTCCTGGGGCACTCAGATCGCGTCGCAATGACGAACCGGCCTGCGCACGACCCGACCGCCGAGTCCAACGCTCATATCTACATTTTCTTCGAGTGCTTCCTGGCTCCGTAACTACGAGCCGGGAGACGGCGTTCGATGCCGGGCTATTCGTAGGCGTACCACGCGATGCGTTCGTAGATCCAGACGTCCGAATTCTCGAGGATCATCTTGTCCTTCGTCGCCTCATCCGTGGTATAAAAGTGGCGCTGCAGGACGTCGGACCAGAAGCGATAGACCGGGATCGTGTCGGCCGGTTGTTTGCCGGGGGCATGGGCCCAGAACACCTCGCCCTCGTAGGCCCACGTGTAGGCGAACTGGTCGACGAGCTTGTCGCGTTCCCTTTCGCTGATCGTATAGAAGTGCGTGTTCAGAGGCTTGGACCAGAAGCGATAGACCGGGGCGCTGTTCGGCTCGAATCCCGCCGGAAGGGCGTGAAAGGCGACGCCCTCGTACGTCCATTCCTTGGCATGCTTGTCGATCAAGTCCTGCTTTTCCTTCTCATCGGCGGTGTAGAAGTGGCTCGACAAGGCCGGCGACCAGAATCGGTGGACGGTCAGACGCGACGGCGTCCCCGCCCCGGAAACTTCGTACTCCACCGTCAAAGTGGCAGAGCCCAGCGTTACGCGGTGACCGACCCAATCCCACTCGTTGTCGATGTCTATGAAGATGTAGACCTCGCCGTCGGCCCAGAGGTCGGCGAGGACCTCGCGCGGCAGTTCGAATCGAGTGGTCTTCCATTGGCGTCCGCCCGTATCCTCCAGGGTGCCGAGCTGGATCGAGTTGGCGTGGACGATGTCGATTTCGGGGCCCTCGGGGTCATTGGCGTCGACATCCCAGGCGTTGATCGTCAGGTAGGCGGAGAGGATGCCCAAGGCGTCGGAGGGGATGTAGTTTCGGAGCTTGTGTGTCCAACCCCAGTCTTCCAACATGCCCCGGTGGTAGGGAGAATGATCCGCCACCTCGTCCGGAGGCAGGAACCAGGGTTCGTCGAAGTCTCCGTTGGCGGTGTAGTCGAGTGTATTCTTGATGATGGTGGTGCCGGCATTCGCCGCGCCGGCCAGCAACAGCAGACAACCCATTAGACCCAGTACGCGTGCCGCTTTCATCGTATGCTTACCTCCTACCAAGGTTCCGGCAAACAGGGCCGCTATGAGAATTCAGTTTCCCCCTGAAGGCACATCAGGCCGTCCAAACAGCGTGGCCTGCACCGGGACACCGTCACAAACAGGAATCCCCATATACCGAATATTGCCTATTTTACCACAGTGGCAGGTGTTAGTAAAGGGTTCTCTTTGTCGGCGTTTGCAGTGGTGAGTCGCCGGCTTGGGCCGGGCAAAGTCGTCCTGGTGTAAGATATTGGAAATACTGAGGTTATGCGAATTCTGTCGCAGTGCGTGGTGCGTCGTGCCTCTGTCAGAGGTGGGCTGCGATCCGGCCCGATTCCAGATTGCCTGAGGCTTCAGACTTGTGGTCTGTCGATGTCGGGGCACAGGATGGGGATTCGCGTTGACAGGCGGTCAGGACGCCGATAGTCTTGCCGGCGGTCTGGTGGAAGTGGAGTTTCGCATGCGGAAATGCCTCTGGGTCTGTGTCTACGCCAACGCGCTGGTCATCCTCGCCCTGTCCGTTTACGTCTTCGTTCTCCCGGCAGGGACGGTGATGCGCGGCCTCCACGACCCCGGGCTGGACGGCTCGGCCGTGCCGCGTCGCGTCTGGCGCTGGCACCGTGCGCTGTCGCCCAGGTACGCCGAATGGGCCCGCCGCAGGGTGGCGTCGGGAATAGCCGGCCGACTCACCACCAGCGACATCGCCGGCACGGAGTGGCCGCTGTTCGGCTCGGTCTTCTATCTCTGGGCGACCGAAAGCCTGCAACAGGCGTTCGAGCAGAATCCGAGGCTCGCGCCATCGGCGCCGAAGGACTACGCCCGCGATGCGATCGCGGCGGCGACGGCGCTCGTGGCCGACCCGAACCACGCCGGCTGGGTCCGCCAGCACTGGGGCGACAAGTATCTCGAGACCGAGAACCTGTTCTATCGCATGCTGGTGATCAGCGCGCTGACGAGCCACCAGAAGCTGCTCGGCGATGCGAAGTACGAGGACCTTCTGCGATCTCAGGTCGAATCGCTGGCGGCTGAGCTGGACGCCTCGCCTTTCGGGCTTCTGGATGACTATCCCGGCCAGTGTTACCCGGTCGATATCGTCCCGGCCGTCGCGGCGATCCGGCGCGCCGACGCCGTTCTGGGCACGGACCATTCCGCGTTCGTCGCCCGCGCCATTCGGGGCTTTCAGGACACGCGTCTGGACGTGCACACCGGATTGCCCGCCTACGTTGTCAGTTCAAGAACGGGCCAGGCCCTCGACAGCGCCCGGGGCGTCGGACTGTCGTTCATGCTGATCTGGGCGCCGCAGATCTGGCCCGAGACGGCGCGGCTCTGGTACGACAAGTACGAGGGCCGGTTCTGGCAGCGGGGGCGCTGGCTGGCCGGCTTTCGCGAGTATCCCAGAGGGATCGAGGTCGGCTGGTTCGCGATGAACGACGTGGACGCCGGACCGGTGGTCGCTGGGTTCGGAGTCGCCGCCAGCGCGTTCGGCGCCGGCGCTACCCGCGCGATGGGCGACACCGACCGCGCATACGCTCTCGGCGCCGAGGCCATGCTCGCCGCCTGGCCGCTGCCGGATGGGACATTGCTCGTGCCGCGAATGCTCTCGATCTTCTCCGATGCGCCCTATCTCGGCGAGGCCGCGACGCTCTTCGCGCTGACGAGGCGACCGCTCATGCCTGTCCGCAGAGAGGCGCCGCCGTCGGTTCCCTGGATCGTCTATGCGGGTGTCCTTGCCTTTCTGGTCGTCGGCTCCGGCGAGATCGCGGCGTCCCTCTGGGGCGTCCGACGCTGGCGGCGCAATGCGACACGCCGCAACGTGCCGCTGCCGTCGCTCCAGTTCGCTGTTTGGCTGGCGCTGATCCTCGCGGCGATTGTCACCTGGATTACCTTTGCCGCCTGGCTGGGCCTGGTTCTCCTGCTGGCGGCTCAGATGCTGCCTCGTTCGATACGACGTCACGATGTCGAGACAGAGGCATCGAGCCGCCGCCCGCCGATTGAGGGACATCCACGGCGGGGAGGCCGGCTTATCGCTGTCGCAGTCGCCTCGTTGGCGTCACGGGCGTCCGGGCCCCTCGCATTGCCATCTCGATGCTGTAAAGCGACGTGCGTGCGGTGATGAACAGCGTCCTTCGGCCGGGGCCGCCGAACGTGACATTGGACGGGCCCTCGGGCACCTTGATCTCGGCGATCCTCTTGCCGTCGCGGTCGTAGATGGCGACGACGCGGTTGGTCAGGTAGACGTTGCCCCGGCTGTCGATGGTCATGCCGTCGGAGCCTTCGGGTGCGAAGAGCTTCTTGTCCGTGAGCGTGCCGTCGTCGTTGACGGCATAGGCGAAGGTCTTGTCCGCGCCGTGATCGGTGACGTAGAGCGTCTTGCCGTCGGGCGTTCCGATCAGGCCGTTGGGCCGGACCATGTCACTGATGACGCGGATCACCTTGACGCGGTCCGGCGTCAGGTAGTACACGTGCTCGCCGTCCTGCGGCAGGTTGTCGCGGTTGCCGTAGCGCGGGTCACTGAAGTACACGCCGCCCTTCGGATCGATCCACAGGTCGTTGAGGCTGTTGAACGGCTTGCCCTCGTACTTGTCGGCGAGCACGGTCAGCGTCCCGTCGGGCGCGATCGACACCAGACGCCCGGCGTCGCTTTTGCCTTCACACACCAGCAGGTTGCCCGCCTTGTCGAAGTACAGGCCGTTGGCGCCGTTCGAGTTCTCTCGGAACGTGCTGAGCTGTCCGGCCTCGACCGACCACTTGAGGATGCGGTTGTCCGGGATGTCCGTGAAGTAGACGTCGCCCTTGGCGTCCGCCGCCGGACCTTCGGTGAACTGGAAGCCGCCCGCCAGCTTCTTCACCTCTGCTCCCGGCGCGACGACGCCGACGTCCTGCGCGCCGCACGCGCCCGCCGCGACGACCACCAACGCGATTGCCAGTGTCCTTGCCATCATCGGTGCCTCCTTTCGTTTTTGATTGAGTCTACCTCTCGCCTCGCCCGCCAGCAAGGCTCGCCGGGCGAGGCACGTATCTCGTTTCTCGTCGCTCGTATCTCGTTTTGCGAGCGGCGCTCGCGTAGATGCGTCCACGATACCCTCCGGCCTCCAGTCTCCGGCCTTTAGCCTCCCGCCTCGCAAATTGGCTTTGTTTTGCACACTCGGCTTGCCCTCGCACCCGTCTACGCTTCTACGCACCTACGCTCCAACTTCCGGCTGCCGGCGGCCGCAGGATTGGCTTTGCCTTCCCGCCGCGACCCGCATTTTCAGCCCAAAAACGCCGAAATTGGCTTTGTTTCGCACACCTGCCCTGCGGGCCAGGCGTGTCGCTCGTCCCTCCCCTCGGCTTCGCTCGGGGCAGGCTTTGCCCGTCGCTCGCAGCGCGAGCGGGGCCCGCGTAGATGCGTAAAAGCGTCGGAGCGCAGATGCGTTCATGGAACCCTCCAGCCTGGGGCCTCCGGCCTCCAAAGCGCGTATCTCGTTGCTCGTATCTGGTCCCGTCGGGGCGACTCGTGCAGAAGCGTCGGAGCGTAAATGCGTCCATGGCAACCTCCAGCCTCCGGCCCTGTTTCAGATTAGTTCTATGAACATCATACTCGATTTGCCGCCTCCGTCAAGCAAAAACCCCGCCATTTCTTCGAGGCCGTAGATTCCGCCCTCAAACCGGGTCCGCCACTGTGGAAATCGCTAATCCCCCGTCCGGCATCCGCCGATAGAAGAAATAGCGATTACGACAGACACCTTGGATAACAGCAATGGCTGAGTACGCAGAAACGCGTATTTCGCCGATGAAGTCGGGAGAGGTTTGTGGAGGCAAAGTGACATGGCGATCCATTACAGGAACGCAGATGGTGTGTGTTTCGACATCAAAGTCGAAAACGCAGATGTTCCGCGAGATGCCGACTACTGGGGTTGTTGGCTCGTAGCGGAGGAGGCCCAAACGAAACGGTCGCACGCGTACCATGCGATGGTCCGCAAGAACCAGTGCCCCACCAAAGAGGAAGCCGATAGGTTTCTTGAGGGGAACCCTATGCGTTACTTGGAGTCGGCGATACTCGAACGCTACAGCGACGGGGCAACACCTTTGCTCTGGCCAGATGTATCAAGTGGCTGGGTGGTTGTCTAACCCTACTGCCGAACATCTTCAGAGGGGCTGCAGTCGCCGGACAGAGGTGCGCACTTGGGGATTCTGCGCAATCCTTGAGATGCCAGGCTCGGTCCGAGAGCCAGAGAGACAGACAATGGACACAACGCTATGGACATGTCAGCGAAAGAAATCTGGAACGGGGTCGTGATCGGAGGAGCTGGTGGGGCAATTGCAGGTCTCACTGTGTCTCTGGTGAGCTGCATCCACTCGCGCATGCTTGAGGAAATCCACAAGCATCGTATCTACACGTGGCTTGTGAAGAACACGGCCAATGAGCCCGGGAAGGAATATCGTTCGACCAGAGCGATTGCGAGTTGGAACAATCTGACGCAAGACCGTGTTCGCTACATATGCAGCGTCCACAAGAGAATCTATCTCTCCACGGGTCCCAAGGACGATCTGTGGAGTGTCTACGAACGCGGCGACCGAAGCATCTATGAGAAACGCGGCGTGATCTCGGTGTGATTCTCTTCGAAGGTTGCGAATTAGCTGCGGATCTCTGCGCGCAGGTCGGAGTCTATGGGAATCGGACTTTGGCGAGGTAGATGCTGGTTTTTCCCTGGTGGCTGGAGTAGTAGCTGACGTAGAGCAGGTCGTTTCGCCAGAGCAGACCGGGATAGCTGGTGTCGCCGCCGCTGGGCAGGTCGAGCAGGCGGGCCATCGTCTTGTTCTCGACGTCGAGGACAGTCAAGGCGGTGTGGGCGCCGCCCTGGTGCATGCGTCCGGCGGCGATCCAGAGGCCGGAGGGCAGCCGGAGCAGGTCGGGCCCGCCGAAGGCGTTGAACTCGGTCCCGAGGTCGTTCCACTTCCACTGCGTGTAGTCGGGGCAGGCGATTCCGAGCATCGTGCTGCTGGGAGCGTCGCCCGAGTTGTCGCGGCGGACCAGCGCGTAGCACGTGCCGTCGGGGGCGAATCGCAGCGTCGTCTCGTTCGCATAGCCCTTGTCGAACAGCCTCTCGACGAGCGGCTCGTACTTGACCCCGTCGGTGCTGGTCAGCAGCGACAGGTACTGGCCGCCATTGCCGCCGGCGGTATACGACACGCCATAAGCCTTGCCCTCGTGCCAGGTGACGCGCCACAGCCAGCGCCCCGGCTGGCTGACGATCACCGGCTCGGTCCAGGTCGTGCCGTCCTGCGAGAACGACACGAAGCTGCCCGTGGGCGCGGATTCGCCGTCCTGCTTTCGCGGCGCTGCGCCGCCGATCAGCATGAGCCGGCCATCCGGCGTGATCGACAGGTGCGCATCGCGGAAGTCATAGCCCTGGAACGAGATCAGCGCCGCCGAAGTCCAGGCGTCCGCATCGGCCGAACGCAACACGCGAATCCGGCCGTCAGCGGAGACGTGGCCCCGTCCTTCGCGAAAGGCGCAATAGAACTGCTCGCCGAACCAGACCAAATCCGTAAAGGCGTTGTGGGCGGCGTCGTCCCAGATTTTCTTGACTTCGACGACTTCGGTGGCGAAGGGCGCTACGGCCCCCGAGGCGATACTACTGAACAGGGCCACAAATGCTATGATCGTTCGTGTTCTCATGGTGCTGCAATCTCCCCATCCGTTCCGTTGTCAATAGGCGCCTGTGGCGCGCATCTCGATGCAAAACAGTGAATCCGAGGCGGTGATGAAAAGGGTCCGCCGGTCCGGGCCGCCGAAGCAGACGTTGGCGGTCCAACCCTTGTTGACGTCGATCTGCTCGACCTTCTCGCCGTCGGGATTGAACACCGTGACGCCTCGTCCGGTCAGGTAGATGTTGCCCTCGGTGTCGATCGTCATGCCGTCGGAGCCCATCGAGCAGAAGAGCTTCTTGTCCGCGAGCGAGCCATCGGCGTTGATCGCGTATCGGTACGTCTTGCGGTCTCCGATGTCGGCGACGTAGAGCAGCTTGCCGTCGGGGGTGCCGATGATGCCGTTGGGCTGCACGAGGTCGCTGGCGACGCGGACGATGCTCTTGCGGTCCGGCGTGACGTAGTAGACATGCTGGCCGTCCTGCTGCATGGCGGGGTCGCGCTTCCAATAGGGCCGCCTATAGAGCGGGTCGGTGAAGTAGATGCCGCCTTGGGGGTCGATCCACAGGTCATTGGGCCCGTTGAGCAGCTTGTCGTCGAAATCGCGGACAAAGATGGTGACCTTGCCCTGTGGATCGATCATCCACAGCTCGTTGTCCATGTCGGCGCAGGCCCAGAGGTTGCCGTCTTTGTCGAAGAACAGGCCGTTGGACCGGCCGCAGGGCTTCATGAAGTCCGTCAGCTTGCCGTCGACGGACCACTTGAGGATGCGGTCGTTGGGCTGGTCGGTGAAGAAGACGTTGCCCTTGCGGTCGGGAGCGGGGCCTTCGGTGAACTGGAAGCCGTCGGCCAGCAATTTGACCTTGGCGCCGGGGGCGGTGACATCGCTGGCCTTTGCCTTGTTGCTGTCTTTCATGACGGCGACCAGTTCGATCCCATCGGGCCGGCCCAGGTTGCGTGAGTACTTCTTCTCTCGCGCGTCGTTCCAATGCTCGTGGACGCCCAGGCTGGCCGGCCGCACGACGTTGCCGGCGTGGTCGGGATCGTAGAACGTGCCGGAAGGCGGGCTGTCGATTAGCGCCGCCTCATGCAGGTAGTCGTCGGTGCCCGGCATGCAGGAGTACTTCTGGGCGTTGGCCTCCGCCTGAAGGAAATCGAGGCCCACGGAGTCGATGGCGACGGGGTCCTGGCTGGCGAACAGGCTACTGGTCCAGTCGTTGTTGAACGGCGCCGACTGGAAGCGTCGCGGCACCTGCTCGACGTAGTGGATGCCGCCGTAGAGGCCGTCGATGAGATAGAGAACGGTCTTGCCGCCGAGTTCGCTGTGCCTCATCAGGTCCACGAGGTTCCGGTAACGGCCGGTGGCCCGGTCGAAGCTCGTGTGCATGTCGTAGTAGGCCTTTTCGTAAGGCAGGCGGATCAGCGAGCCATAGTGGTTCTTGGCGCAGAGCGTGACGCCGGCGCTGGGGTGGGCCTTGAGATTGGCCAGATTGATGAGGTAGTCGGCCTCGGCGTACGCCTGCGGCACATAGTCCTGTGCGCAGCCTTCGGGATTGCAGCTCCAATGCAGAGGGACCGAAGACGGCCCGGTCTTCGTCCGGCCGGGACCGCCGTGACAGTCAAGGTACGTGACAAGCGGGAACTGCCTGTGCAGCATATCGTAGTACTCTTTGGCGAAGTAGGCGAGGGTGTCACCGACCGCGATGTCCGATTGCCTGACGCCGACGGTTTCCGTCAGTTGCCGCAGCAGCGAGGCGATCATCTGGGGCGACGTGTTCATGTAGTCCACCCAGCTTCGCAGCGCGTAGGTCTGGGGATTCACAGCGTCGGTGGTGCGGATGAAGCCGACGAAGTTGACTTTGACCGTGATCCTCTGGCCCGGCTGGTAACCGACATCGCCCTTGCCCCGGGTCTCGTTGTGATAACGGAACAGCGCGTCCCACGCCGCCTTGTCGGAGGTCTCACCCGTCAGATTGCGAAGGGCCTGGGACATCATTTCGTCGACGGCCGCCTGATTCGTGTGCTCGGGTTGCCAGAGATGACCATCGCCCGGTCCTTTCCAGTCGGTGGCGTCGGGATCGTGCACCCAGACGACCCGCCCGGGGTGAATCCCTCGGGCGACGCCGATGGGCTCATTGGCCGGCTGGGGCTCGGCCAGCAGGGTTCTCTCGGCGGTGATGCTCAGTGTCACCCAGATCGCCGCGACGCTGATGCCTATGGCGGCCAGCGCCAAGGTGTATCGCCTGCCGTGCAGACTCGACCTGGCCTTGCGCAGGGCTGCTACGGAGGCCGCAATGCCGAGCAGCCAAGCGACGAAGCCGGACGCCAGTGGCATCGCCACCCGCTGGCAGGGATACATCGCTCGCGAGGGCTTGGGCACCACGCGGACGAGGAACCAGGCCAGCGCCAGCAGCCCGGTGATCGGTAGCAGCCAGAGCATCCACGGACGTGGGGCATGGGGCTCGATCGGCCTGCCCCTCCTGGGACAATATCTGCGGTCTTTACGACTATCAAAGCGGCAGCGGTGTGGGGCATGCGATGCCATCGACTCAACCTCCCAAAACGTGCGGTCCATCGTCACAGCTCAACTGACCAGCCATTGTACCACTGAATCGCTGTCAAGTCGCGTCTTTTCGGTTGCCCCTCGGCAGGGGAGTGGGGTCGATCAGGCTATTGCGTCGTGCGACGGCTGCCAGTAAGATGGCAGGGAATATCCGTCCGGCACCGTATGAAAAGGATGGGAGGTTGCATGGCATATCAAAAAGGCATCACACGCAGGACCTTTCTACGAGCTACGGCGTCGGCTGTTGCGGTTCCCTATGTCATCACGTCGTCGGCTCTTGGGGCCGGCGGTCGGGCGCCGGCCAGTGAGCGGCTGGTGATGGGAGCTATCGGCTGCGGCGGGCAGGGCACGCGTCACATCGGTGGCGGCATCTGGGTCCAGGGCGGCGGATTCCTCAGCAAACCCGGCGTGCAGGTCGTCGCGGCCTGTGACGTCAATCGCAACAATCTCCACAACGCCAAGAGCATCATCGACACCTACTACGGCAACAACGACTGCGTCGCATACCACAACTTCGAGGACCTGCTGGCCCGCGAGGACATCGACATCATCCTCTGTGCCGCCGGCGACCGCTGGCACACGCCGATTTCCATCGCCGCCGCCAAGGCCGGCAAGGACATCTACTGCGAGAAGCCGATTTCGTTGACGGTCTACGAGGCTCGCGAGCTGGGCCGCACGATGAAGCGGTACGGACGCATCTTCCAGAGCGGCACGCAGCAGCGAAGCTGGTACGAATTCCGTTTTGCGTGCGAACTGGTCCGCAGCGGTTACATCGGCCACGTCAAGCACATCAAGGTCAACGTGGGCGGCCCCCCCGAAGAGTGTCACCTAGCCGCACAGGGCTCGCCGCCGGACTGGCTGGACTACGACCGGTGGCTGGGCCAGGCGCCGTGGCATCCGTTCCATCCCGACATCCTGGGCTGGATGCGGTGGAAGGACTTCTCCGGCGGCGAGATGACCAACTGGGGCCAGCACATGTTCGACATCGCGCAGTGGGCGATGGGGATGGATGAGTCAGGACCGGTCGAGATCATTCCGGCCGACGGCAACGAGTTCAAGGTCCTGACCTATCGCTACGCCAACGGCACGGTGATGACGCGCGAGGGCATCAGCCAGCCGACGCCGGGCGTGCGGTTCGAGGGGACCGAGGGCATGATCGAGGTGACGCGCGAGCAACTGATCACCGAGCCTGACTCGCTACGCCGGCAGACGCTGAAAGCCAACGACGTGCACCTCTACGAGAGCAAGAACCACCCGGACAACTTCCTCGACTGCGTACGGACGCGGAACCGTCCGGCCTGCGATGCCGACGTCGGCTACCGCTCGATCAGCGTCTGTCACCTGGGCAACATCGCCTACTGGCTCGAAAGGCCTTTCCAGTGGGACCCGGCGGCCGAGAGATTCGTCAACGACCGGCAGGCCGATTCGATGCTCCAGCGGGCGATGCGAAGTCCCTGGAGCATATGAAAACGACAAGGAAACACCGTTCTGAAGAAGGAGTACCCATGCGAACTCGACATATTCCCCACGTTTTCGTGGGACTGGCTATCGGCACTCTGTTGGCAGGATCCGCTGCGGCGGCGGAAGGCAAGGTCGGAGAGGGCTTCAAGCTGCATACGCTCAACGCGGATTCGCGGTTTGAGGCGGCGGGGATTCTCGACGTGAATCGGGACGGCAAGTTCGACATCGTCTGCGGCGGGTACTGGTACGAGGCGCCGACCTGGACGAAGCACTTCGTTCGCGAGATCAAGGAGGAAGGGGAGTACCATTACGACTTTGCCAACCTGCCGATGGACGTGGACGGCGACGGCTGGACGGACACCGCCGGGGCCGCCTGGCACGACAAGATGGTCTACTGGGTCCGCAATCCGGGCCAGGCCGGCGGGCCGTGGACGCTGCACCAGGTGGACACGCCGGGCAATATGGAAACCGCGCTGGCCTATGATATCAACGGCGACGGCCAGCTCGATATTTTGCCCAACATTATGAGCGCTGCGGCCTGGTACGAGTACCGCCGCGACGCCTCGGCCCCGCAGGGTGTGCGATGGGACAAGCACGTGCTGCCTCAGGAAGCGGCCGGGCACGGCATTGGCGCCGGAGATGTCAACGTCGATGGTCTGTGCGACATCGTGACGCCGAAAGGCTGGCTCCAACAGAATCCCAACGGCTCGTGGACGTGGCGTCCGGAGTTCGAACTGGGCTATGCCGGCATTCCGATTCTCGTCCACGATGTGGACGCGGATGGGGACTCGGACCTGATCTGGGGCCTGGGCCACAACTATGGCCTGTTCTGGATGGAGCAGAACAAGGACGCACAAGGCAACCGGGCGTGGGCCAAGCACCTGATCGACGATTCGTGGTCTCAGCCGCACTTCAAGCTGCTCGCGGATCTGGACAACGACCGTCGATTGGAGCTGGTCACCGGCAAACGCCATCGCGCCCACAACGGCAACGATCCGGGCGGCAACGATCCCGTCTGCGTCTACTACTATGACTTCGACATCGCGTCGGGCAAGTGGACGCGGCATACCATGCACGAGGGCGGCCGCGTGGGTTTCGGGATCAACACGGCTGCCGCCGACATCGATGGCGACGGCGATATCGACGTCGTCGCTCCCGGCAAGAGCGGCCTGTACCTCCTTGAGAACCTCATCAAGTAGCTGACGACTGACGAAGGACGATTGCCATGTCGAAACCGAAGATCGCGATGATCGGGGCCGGAAGCCTGATTTTCTGCAAGACCCTGGTCATGGATATCCTGGCCACCGAGGCCCTTGGGGGCAGCGAAATCTGTCTGATGAACCGGACGCGGCCCAAGCTGGCCAAGATGGAGGCGTTCGTCAAGAAGGTGATCCGGGAGAACCGTCTGCCCGCCAAAGTCACGGCGACGCTGAATCGCCGCGAGGCCCTCGACGGAGCCGACTACGTGATCAACATGATCCAGATCGGCGGCGTCGAAGCGTTCCGCATGGATTACGAGATTCCGCTGAAGTACGGCGTCGATCAGTGCATCGCCGATTCCATCGGTCCGGGCGGCATCTTCCGCGCGCTGCGGACGATTCCCGTGCTGGCGGACATGGCGGCGGACATGAACGAGCTGTGTCCGGATGCGATCCTGCTGAACTACGCCAATCCGATGGGCGCCAACTGCTCGGCTCTCGGGTGCGTGGCCGACGTGCAGTTCATCGGGCTCTGTCACGGCGTGCAGACCACGCTGGACTTGATCAGCCGCTACGTCAACGTGCCGAAGGAGCAGGTGGATTACGTCTGCGCGGGGATCAACCACATGGCGTGGTTTCTCTCGCTGCGGGACAAGCGCGACGGGCGCGACCTGTACCCGATTCTCAAACGCAACATCGAGAAGCCCGAGTATTACGTCAACGAAAAGGTGCGCTGTGAGGTGATGAGGCACTTCGGCTACTTCATGACCGAGAGCACGGGGCACCTGTCTGAATACGTGCCGTGGTTCCGCGGCAGCAAGAGGGCCCTGGATCTGTACTGCGATCAACCTGATTTCGGCGGGGCCTCCGGCGCCTACTATCACTACTGCAACATGCTGGCGGAGAAGTACAAGAAGGTGGACTACCTCGCGACGGAATCGCCCAGGATCACGCGTCGCAGCGTCGAATATTGTTCGTATATCCTCGAAGCGGCCCAGACAGACCGGCCGTTCCGTCTCAACGGCAACGTCCGCAACGACGGCTACATCACCAATCTGCCGCAGGGCTGCTGCGTCGAGGTCCCGGTTTACGTCGATTCGCAGGGGCTGCACCCCGTGACGATCGGCGAGCTGCCGGTGCAGTGCGCGGCGCTGAACCAGAGCAACGTCACCGTGCAGGAGCTGGCGGTCGAGGCGGCGCTGACGGGGGACCCGGAGCGGGCGATGCAGGCGGTGGCGATGGACCCGCTGACCTCGGCGGTCTGCACGCTGAAGGAAGTCAGGGACATGACCGCCGAGATGCTCGAAGCCGAGCGCAAGTGGCTGCCCGAATTCAAGGGCCGCAAGCTGACGCCGCGACCGACGGTCGAGATCGCCAAAGGGACTGTCGCCGTGGACGTCCCGCTCGACCCGGCCTTAGCCATCGCCAATCGCTTCGGCGAGCTGGCCAAGTGACCGCCAGTTTTCGCCATAGGTCTGTAGCTGTGTGGCAGCCTCAAGCTCGAAGAGCTTGGGGATGGTCTAATGCACGGGGATCTTCCACAGTCAAGGCAGAGCATGATGCCGCCATCCCCAAACGCTGGCGCGTTTGAGGCTGCCACACGGCTTCTCCGCTTGACTCAGAGGCGTCGCTCGAAGCGGTGGTTTCCCGGCGTGACGTCTTCGAGGACGATGAACTTGCCTTCGCGTCGACCCTGAACGGTCCGGCCGTCCATCAGCACCTGCGTGCTGTCGCTGCCCAGGTTGGGCAGGTACACGACGGCGGGCATGTTGGCCGGCGTGGCCACGTTCAGGATGAACGACTGGCCCAGGGTCGCCTCGAAATCCACGCGGATCGTGCCCCGGATCGTGGGCAGATCGAGGCTGCCGCGTGTCAGTGAGCCGACCTGTGGTTTGATTCGCACCCTGGCGAAGCCCGGCTCGACCGGCTCGACACCCATCAGGCAGCGGGGGATGATGTTGGCAGGCACTGCGCCCCAGGCGTGGTTCCAGTCCTGGTTGGGCTTGTACTTGTTGTCCCAGGCTTCGAGCGTGATCGTCGTTCCCACGTTGTAGACCATGTGGGCCCAGCTTCGGTCCGTCTTGCGGTCGGTCATCAGGTGCAGCGCGAAGTCGTCGAGGCCCGCTTCGTAGAGCGCTTCGAGCAGATACTGCGAACCGTAGACGCTGCACACCATGCCGCGACTCTTGACGAATGCCGCGACGGATTCCACATGCTCCGGCGGCACCAGACCAAACGCCAGCGGAAACATGTTCGCGTGCAGCGCGCTGTGCGTGCTGCCTTCCCCATCGACGTAGATGCCTTTGTCCTTATCGAGCAGCTTGTCGTTGAAGGATTGCCTGACCTTCGCTGCGGCCGAGGCGAATTGCGCGGCGTCCTGCTCTTCGTCGATGACCTGAGCGATCCGGCTCATCAGCACGAGCGCCCGATAGTGGAACGCGTTGACGACGGTGTTGATCGGTTTGAATTCGAAGTCGTCGGTTTCGCCGTAACCGCCCTGGAGGCCGAGGATGTTGCCGTGCGGCCAATCCACGATGTCCCGCAGCGTGCCCCGGAAGTGGATCGACGCGAGCACCTCGTCGGTCACCAAGCCGGTCTGCGTGCTGATCAGTCCATCCTCGCGCGCCAGCGCCCGCAGCGTCTTGGCCTTCAGGTCGTCGTAGAAGTGCTCGATCGAGTCGGTGTCGCCTGTATACAGGTAGTCAGCCCAGGCCATCAGCACCGAATGCAGGATCCACTCGGTCGGCCAGGTCGGGTGAGTCATCAGATACTCATGCGTGTAGCGGGCCATTGTGTATTCGCGGTCCACGCAATAGTGGCAGAGCTGATTGATGTAGGCGTCGGCCTCGTAGGGAATCCGCTCGCGGTCGCCGTCGACGTAGACGCCGCAGAAGCTCGTCGCCTTGATGCTGTACCTGCACAGTTCCCACACGTCATTGAGGGTCGGATCGGACGAATGGAAGCGGGAGGCTCCCTCGTCGAACGGATAGTGGACCGCGATCTGGCAGATCGTCGAGGCATCGAGCGCCGAAGGGCTGTTGACCACTTCGCAGTACCGAAACGGCATGACCTCCCCGACGGATTCCGGCATCTTGATCGCCTGCGGACCGGTGTTTCGCTTGTCGGGCGGGATGGTCAGCCTGTACGTGTGAGTCCCTTCTTCGAGTGTCAGCTCAAGTTGCCGGTATCGTCTGGACCCGCCCGGATTGCGGTCGATGCTGTCGGGCTTGGCGTAGACCTCGCCCAGGTGGACCTCGATCTGACGCCCTGCTTCGGGGCTGGTCAAGGTCAGCTCGACGGTGCCGAAGGCGGCCTTGCCGAAGTCGACGAAGTAATACCTATCCGCTTTGGCGACGACCCGGACCGGTTTGACTCTGGTGGTCGCCAGGGGGTAGCGGATGGTCGTGTACGGGCCATCCAGAGGCCCTGTGCGGAACGTCTGGACCTGTGACCAGGGGCTGACGCGATCCTGCTGGTTCCATGTCCGCACACACCAGCAGCACGTTGTGTCCGGCGAGAGGGGCCGGCCGGCATACTCGACGCCGACCGACCGGGAGGACAGGACCTTGCCGCTGTCCCACAGGTCGCCCAAATTCTGTTCGATCTGGTTCATGGAGGAGGAGACGAGAACCTGGTATGCCGTCTGGACGTCGTCCTGGTTCAGCCCAGGTACGATCCACGCAAACTCCGGCCGGGGATCGGCAATCGCTGTCTTCGTCGGTTCACTCGTCAACTCGCACAGGAGCCCCGAAGGCACTGGCGAGGCCGCCGTGAGACTCTGGGGTGCATAGGTAATAAAGGCAAGAAGTGCCGACAGTAGCGTCTTTGGGCATTGTATCCAAGTGTGCGGCCGGTTTGACTCGGTCATGGCGGTCACCTCCAGATTATCTTTGCCGGGAGCGTCTTAAGCGCTGTAGCACGAGAGCACCAGATGACGATAATACCGAAGAGCCTGGATGGCGACAACTTCGGACGGGTGGCAATCTGGGGAGAGCGGTTGCCTGTCAGGGGAAGTTGCCTTATTATCACGTGTTTCGTGCGGCACCGGCCGCGAGTCGAACGGTTCAGGCGGGCTGTGCATCCCCTCGCGACAAGGTGAGGAACGGTGCCTGCCTGACCCTGATTGGAACTGATTCACTGCCTGATGCAGTGTGCAGTGTGAGGTCGTAGATGGATAAATATGTCTGCATACACGGCCATTTCTACCAGCCGCCGCGTGAGAACGCATGGCTGGAGGACGTGGAGCTACAGGATTCGGCCTATCCCTACCATGACTGGAATGCGCGGATCACCGAGGAGTGCTATCGACAGAACGCCGCCTCGCGGATCCTCGGTCCCGATCGCAAAATCGTCGACATCGTCAGCAACTACGAGCGCATGAGCTTCAATTTCGGGCCGACGCTGCTGTCCTGGCTCGAAACCCATGCCCCGGACGTGTACGAGAGCATCCTCCAGGCCGATCGGAACAGCCGGGAACGCTTCTCCGGGCACGGCAGCGCCCTGGCGCAGGCGTACAACCACATGATCCTGCCCCTGTCGAACACCCGCGACAAGCACACGCAGGTCATCTGGGGCATCCAGGATTTCAAGCAGCGGTTCCAGCGGGCCCCGGAAGGCATGTGGCTGGCCGAGACGGCGACGGACCTGCCGTCGCTGGAGGTGCTGGCCGAGCACGGGATCAAGTTCACGATTCTGGCGCCGCGGCAGGCCAAGCGGGTCCGCAAGGTGGGCGCGCGCCGATGGAAGGACGTCAACGAGAACGACCTCGACACGAGCGTTCCCTATATCTGCGTCCTTCCTTCCGGCAGGCAAATCGTGCTGTTCTTCTACAGCGGTCCGGCTTCGCATGACATCGCCTACGGCGGCCTTCTTCACAGCGGCACCAACTTCGCCTCGCGGCTCATCGGCGCATTTCCCTCCGACGGCGATGGCCCGCGTCTGGTGCACGTAGCGACGGACGGGGAATCGTTCGGGCATCACCACCGTCACGGCGACATGGCGCTGGCCTACTGCATTCACCATATCGAGAGCAACAGCCTGGCGAAAATCACGATCTATGGCGAGTACCTGGAGAAGTCTCCGCCGGACCAGGAGGTCGAGATCTGGGAGAACAGCTCCTGGAGCTGCGCGCACGGAGTGGAGCGGTGGAAGAGCAACTGCGGCTGTGCCGCCGACCAGGCCAATTCGGGAAAGCAGCAATGGCGCGCCCCCTTGCGACAGGCCATGGATTGGGTCCGCGACAAGCAGGCGGAGGTGTATCAGGATCGCATGTCAAGATACCACGCCGATCCGTGGAGGCTGCGCAACGAGTACATCGCCGCGATCAACGATCGTTCGCAGGAGAACGTCGAGGACTTCATCACCCAGTCGACCGGACGGGCGCTGCCCCCGGAGGAAAAGGTGATATTCCTCAAGCTCCTGGAGATGCAGCGGCACGCTTTGCTGATGTACACGAGTTGCGGATGGTTCTTCGACAACATCGCCGGGATCGAGACGGTGCAGGTGATGCAGTACGCGGCCCGGTCGATGCAGTTGTGCCAGGAGGTGCAAGGCTGGGACCTCGTGCCGCAGTTCAAGGAGATGCTGCAGCATGCTCCCGCCAACGTTCGGCCGTTTACCAACGGGCGCGAGGTCTATGAGGCCTTTGTCGAACCGGCGCGCATCGACCTGAACCGGGTGGCGGCGCACTTTGCGCTCAGTTCGGTGTTCGAGGAGGCCCGCGAACGGACGACGGAGATCTACTGCTATACGGCCACCGTGGACGGCCTGGACCGGGCAGAGGCCGGCATGCAGGTTCTCACCACCGGCCGGGTGACGATTCGGTCGAACATCACCTTCGAGCGGCATGCGGCCGATCTGGTCGTCTTCTATCTGGGCGATCACAATCTATTCGCCACCGTGCGGGGGCGCATGGATGACAACGAGTTCCATGCGGTCCGTCAGGATCTCAACAAGGCGTTTCGTCGAAGCGACAGCAACGAGGTGATGCGCCTGATGAACGTCGTCTTCGGAGGAAAGAACTACTCGCTGACACACCTGTTCAAAGACCCGCAGCGGCAGATCCTCCACGAGCTTCTGGAGAGCACCTGGGAGGAGATCGAGAGTTCGTTCCGGCACATCTACGAGCACAATTACGCGATCATGCAGATGATCCGCAACATGAACATGCCGCTGCCGAAGGCATTGTCGGCGCCGGCGGAGTTCATCCTGAACGAGGATCTCTGCGCAGAAATCCAGGCCGCGGCGATCGATGTGAATCGTCTGCGCAACCTCGCCGACGAAGCGGAACGCCTGTCGCTGAGCCTGGACAAGGAACGTCTGAGTTTTGAAGGCAGCCACCGGATCAACGACCTGATGGATCAACTGGCCGAACGCAGCGAAGACGTGGACCTGCTCTGCTCGATCGAGGAGAGTCTGGAGATTCTTCGCACGCTGACCTCCACGCTGGATCTGCAGAACGCGCAGAACGTGTTCTTCAACATCGCCAAGCGCAAGTGGCCGGCGATGAAGCGGCGTGCTGCGGCCAACGACGAAGAAGCGGCCAAGTGGGTCGAGCATTTCGGGAACCTGGCGCACCATCTCGGCCTGGCGATTCCTTAGAACGGGTTGATACAGGCCGGACGCAAACCGGGGTGGGTGGATGGGGCGACGCCATTGCCAGTTCTTCAACGACTTCTGACTAATCGACAAACGAGGTTCATGACATGCTCAAACAGCGATCCAGCGGCATCCTGATGCACATCACGTCGGTGCCTTCGGAATTCGGCATCGGCGATTTCGGTCCGGCCACGTATCGTTTCGTCGACTTTCTCAGGCATGCCGGCCAGAACTGCTGGCAGATTCTGCCTTTGAACCACACCACCGCCAGGACGGGACATTCGCCCTACAACTGCTTCTCGGCTTTCGCGGGAAACCCCCTGTTGATCAGTCCGGTCCTGCTGTACCGGGCGGGGTTGCTCCGCCGTGGCGAGATCGCCGGCCCTCCATCGTTTCCGGCCGACAGGGTGGACTTCCCGAAGGTCGAACGATACAAGCGAGAGCTGCTCGAGCGAGCCTTTCAACGGTTCCAAGAACGGCCGCAGCCGGCCGATTATGAGCCGTTCTGTGCGGAGCATCAAGCGTGGCTGGAGCCCTTCGCCTCGTTCGTCGCGATCAAGAGGCATTTCAAGGGGCGACCCTGGTGCGACTGGCCGGCGGCCCTGAGGGACAGACGGACCAGGGCACTGGATGCAATCAAGGCCGATCTGGCCGAAGCGATCGAACGAGAGCGATTTCTTCAGTATGCGTTCTATCGACAATACCTCGATCTGCAGCGCTACGCGCACGAGCAGGGCGTACAGGTGATCGGGGACCTGCCCATCTATGTCGCCTACGACAGCGCCGACGTCTGGTCGAACCCCGAGGTGTTCAAACTCAGAGCCGACAAGAAGCCGAAGTTCATCGGCGGGGTGCCCCCGGATTATTTCAGCAAGACCGGTCAGTTGTGGGGCAACCCGGTGTACGACTGGGACTTTTCCGAGCGGACCGGATTCGCGTGGTGGATGCAGCGGATCCGGCACAATCTCCTGCTGTTCGACCTGGTGCGGATCGACCATTTCCGTGGACTGGTAGCGTACTGGGAGGTGCCTGCCGGCCACAAGACGGCCGCGCGCGGCAAGTGGGTCAAGGCGCCGAGCGAGAGTTTCTTCGGCACGCTGTTCCGGCAGATTCCGTTCGCAGCGATTTTCGCGGAAGACCTTGGCCACATCACGCCCGACGTGCGTGAAACGGTTGCCAAGTACGAGTTCCCGTGCATGCGGGTGCTGCAATTTGCCTTCAGCGGTGATCCGAAGCGCAACATTCACATGCCGCACAACCACATTCCCAACGCGATCGTCTACACCGGGACACACGACAACAATACGACGCGCGGCTGGTTTGACCACGAAATGGACGGGGCTCGGCGCAAACGTCTCTCCGAGTATCTTGGCCACAAGTCCGGGGCCAAGGAGATCTCCTGGGAACTGATGCGGCTGGCGATGGCCTCCATTGCCAAGCTGGCGATCGTCCCGATGCAGGATGTCCTGTCGTTGGGCGCCTCGGCCCGAATGAACTACCCCGCCAAGGCGACAGGCAACTGGCTTTGGCGGATGCGCGACGGCCGGCTCAATGCGCACCTGGCGGCGAGACTGAAAGACCTGACGGAAACCTACGGTCGCCTGTAGGCCCGACAGGGCCGCGGCAGGCACGCAGTCCCGTTATGGAGCCGACGGGCTGTCGGTTGGGAGTTCTGCGTCCCGTACCTTCCGGAAGACCACCACTCCCAGAGGCGGCAGGGTGACGGACAGCGTGTGGTCGAAGTTCCCGTAGAAGGACGCCGCCGAGGCCTCGACGCCGCCCATGTTGCCCAGACCGCTGCCGCCGTACTCCGCCGCATCGCTGTTGAGGATCTCTTCCCAGAAGCCGCCCTCGGCCACGCCAACCCGGTAGTTGTAGCGCGGAACGGGCGTGTAGTTGCAGATCACCGCCAGGATGGAGCGGCCCGCCTTGTCCTTGCGCAGGTAGCTGATGACGCTGTTGTCCGCGTCGTGGAAGTCGATCCAGGCGAAGCCGTCCCGGTGGAAATCGGTCTCGAACAGCGCCGGCTCGCTGCGGTAGAGATGGTTCAGGTCGCGCACCCATTTCTGAAGGCCCTGATGGGACTCCTCCTCGGTCAGGTGCCAATCGAGACTGTGCAGGTGACTCCATTCCCGATGCTGGCCGAACTCGTCTCCCATGAACAGTAGCTTCTTGCCGGGATGGGTATACATGTACCCGAAGAGCAGGCGAAGATTGGCGCGCTTCTGCCAGGGGTCGCCGGGCATCTTTCCGTAGAGAGAGCCTTTGCCGTGCACGACCTCGTCGTGCGACAGCGGCAGCGCGAAGTTCTCCGAGAAGGCGTACCAGATCGAGAAAGTCAACTTGTCCTGGTGGTACTTGCGGTAGATGGCGTCCTGGCTGAAGTACTCGAGCGTGTCGTGCATCCAGCCCATGTTCCATTTCATGCCGAAGCCGAGCCCGCCGGTGACGGTGGGGCGCGTCACCATCGGCCAGGCCGTGGACTCCTCCGCGATCGTCTGAACGTGGGGGAAGTCCCGGTAGACCATCTCGTTGAACCGGCGCAGAAAGGCGATGGCCTCGAGGTTCTCACGCCCGCCTTGCTCGTTGGGGATCCATTCGCCTTCCTTGCGGGAGTAGTCGAGGTAGAGCATCGAAGCGACCGCGTCGACGCGCAGCGCATCGGCATGGTACCGATCGAGCCAGAACATGGCGCTGCTGATCAGGTAGGCACGGACCTCGTGGCGTCCGTAGTTGAAGATCCCGCTCGTCCAGTCCGGGTGAAAACCGAGCCTTGGGTCGGCGTGTTCGTAGAGGTGCGTTCCGTCGAAGTACGACAGGCCGTACTCGTCGGTCGGAAAGTGCGACGGGACCCAGTCCAGGATCACCCCGATGTCGTTCTGGTGGAGGTGGTCGATCAGGTACATCAGGTCCTGGCAGCAACCGTAACGCCGGCTTGGGGCAAAGTAACCGCCCGTCTGGTATCCCCACGAGGGGTAGAACGGGTGCTCCATCACCGGAAGAAACTCAACGTGGGTGAACCCCATCTGCTTGACGTATTGCGCCAGCATCGGGGCGATCTCGCGATAGCTCAGCAGACGGTCGGGTTCGCTCGGATCGCGGCGCCACGAGCCCAGGTGGACCTCATAGATGCTGTAGGGCGCGTCGAGCGCGTTTCGCTCCTGCCGTTTCGCCATCCAGTCGCTGTCGCCCCAGTCGTATTGAAGGTCCCAGACCACCGAGGCCGTGTTGGGGGGCAGTTCCCAGAAGAAGGCGTAGGGATCGCCTTTGTCCACCCAGTAGTGATTGTGCCGCGATACGATGTGGTACTTGTAGATCGTCCCCTTTCCGATTCCTGGGATGAAGCCCTCCCAGATGCCCGAATCGTCCCACCGGGCGGTCAGTCGATGCGCCGCCCAATCCCAGCCGTTGAAATCGCCGATCACCGAAACGCTCACGGCGTTCGGCGCCCACACCGCAAAAAAGACGCCTTTGACGCCGTCGTGTTCGACGAGGTGGGCGCCCAGCTTGTCATAGAGCCGAAAGTGGTTTCCCTCTTTGAACAGATAGATGTCGTGGTCCGTCAACAGGGTGAAGCCTGTCAAGACCTGGCTCTTCTCGTCCATAAGACCTCTCTGAATTCGCTGTCCGGCGGACGTCATCCCACCGGGCGTCCCGAACAGCGGATCACGAATCAGAAGCAGTACATCCCTTGAGTATCTGCACAATGCCACGTGCCGGTATCATCAGCCATTCCGGACGATTATTCAACTCGTAACCCAGTTCGTAGACTGCTTTTTCGAGCAGGAACGTGTCGAGCAGAAGGGCGAAGTCATCCTTATCGGACGGCACGAAGTCGGCGTCGGCCACCTTCTGGCGATAGGCATGGAGGAAGGCCCCGGCGGTGTGGGTGTACCACAGGTTGGCCCAGGGTTCGAGGTACTCGATGTCGGCGCCCTGTCGAGCAGCGACGCAACCGTGATGGGAGTCCCCTGGCCGGTTTGCCAGTCGATAGCGCCGGCATAAGCCGGAAGGTTTGCGAAGTCCGTGTGCTCCGTCAGGTTCTGCAACAGCTCCGCCTCCGGATTGACGCCCTCCTCCAGCCGGCGGTATAGCTTGAGAGAGAACGTCCGGTCGTAGACGATCGACGTATTGCTCTGTTCGGTCTTCAGGACGCCAGAGAGTTGGGGAAGGGCCCCGTCGGCCGGCATCGCGGAGAACCTGCCTCCTCGCCGCCCGATGAGCCGGCCGGACTTCGTCCTGAGGCTGCGCCGTCGTACGACAATGTCCAGCAGCGCCAGGCGAAAGAACTCATCGTGGATCGCTTCATAGACGATGCCTTCTTCGTTCCTGCCCGTAAAATGTGCGATGATTCCTTCCGGCGATTCCTTCATGATCTTCATCTGGGCCTCTCGCAGGAGCCGCTTGAAGTTGCTCAACGTGCCGTAGTCCGGATGGATGTCGAGGTAATCGGCGATGTCATAGCCGTCGTCGTTGCTGTCGTGGAACGACTTGATGTGCAGTTCGTAGACGACGGCGTCCTTATACCAGAGCGAATCGGATGCCTTTTCTCTTGCCTGGCGCACGGGCGACGGCTCCTGTCAGACGGAAGGCTCGACGTCGATCTCCCGCCGCAACGCGCGTCGCAGATGCAGGATGCAGGCGGGCATCACGTCGGGGTCAAGCTCGATGTGGTTGCTCGGTCCCTGCCAGACATACGTATTGCCTGTCAGGGCGTCGTCCATCAGGTAGGACTGGTGCGGGTCGAGGCCCAGGGTATCCAGCGGCAGTTGCACCCGGCCCGACTGCGTGTGGTGCGGATCGAGGTTCACGATGACCACCGTGACATCGCCCGCCTCATCGCCGGTCTTGCCGTAACACAGCAGGTTCTCGTTCCGGACCTCGTACAAGCGGATGTTGCGAAATTGCTGGAGGCTGGGATTGGCCCGGCGAATGCGGTTGAGACGCGCGACGACCTCGCGGATGTTGCCTTCGCGATTCCAGTCCCACCTCCTGATCTCGTACTTCTCCGAATCGAGATACTCCTCTGCTCCCTCGATGGCTTCGGTGACGCACAGTTCGAAGGCGGGGCCGTAGATGCCGTAGCTGGACGACAGCGTCGCGGCCAGAACCAGGCGAATGATAAACGCCGCCCGGCCGCCGTATTGGAGGTACTGCGGCAGGATGTCGGGGGTGTTGGGCCAGAAGTTCGGACGCATGTACTCGGCGACCTCGGTCTGCGTCAGCTCCCGGATGTAGTGCTCCAGCTCCCATTTCGTATTGCGCCACGCGAAGTAGGTATACGATTGGTTGAAGCCGACCTTCGCCAGACGCTGCATGACCTTGGGCCGCGTGAACGCCTCCGCCAGGAACAGGACGTCGGGGTGGCGCCGGCGGACCTCGTCGATCAGCCACTGCCAGAAACCGAACGGCTTGGTGTGCGGGTTGTCCGCGCGAAAAATCCGCACGCCCTGGTCGATCCAGAAGAGCACGACGTCGCGCAGCTCCTCCCAGAGCGTTCTCCAGTGCGGCGTCTCGAAGTCCAGCGGAATGATGTCCTCATATCTCTTCGGCGGGTTCTCGGCGAACTGCACGGTTCCATCCGGCCGCCGGCGAAACCACTCCGGATGGGATTGCACATAGGGATGGTCGGGCGAGCATTGAAAGGCCAGGTCCATGGCGATTTCCAGTCCGTGCTCGCCGGCCTTCTCGACCAGGCGGCGAAAGCTGCTCAGCGTTCCCAATTCGCCCGCGACGGCGGTGTGGCCTCCTTCGGCGCTGCCGATGGCCCACGGGCAGCCGGGGTCCGCTGACGTGCAGGTGGTGGCGTTGTTGCGGCCTTTGCGATGCGTTTGTCCGATCGGATGGATCGGAGGCAGGTATAGCACGTCGAACCCCATCTGCGCGATCTCCGGCAGGAGCCGCTCGCAGTCGCGGAAGGTCCCGTGCCGGCCGCCTCTGCCGAACGAACGGGGAAACAGTTCGTACCATGCGCTGAACACCGCTTTCGGCCGGTCCACGATGACCGCCAATTCCTTGTCGTACACGCTGGCGAGCGATCGGTCAGGGTACCGGGCCACCAGCGCGGTCAGTTCGTCGCTCAGCGCAATCCGGACCGCCGTGCAGACTTGTCTGGCCGAACGCAGACGCCGGATCTGCTTCTTGATCGCTTCGGCATCGGATCGGCCGGCTCGTTTCGCCATGGCCCGGAGCATCTCGATACCGATCCGCAATTCGACTGCGACGTCCTGATTCGTTTCCGCTCGTCTGGCCAGACTTGCCTGCCACGTTGCGAAGGGGTCCACCCAGCCGCGAACCGTGTAGAGATAATCGCCCAGTTGGGTGACCGCGAAACCTGCCACCCACTCGTCGTTGACCCGATGAGTCATCGGTTGGACGGTCCAGGATTCCTGGCCAGGACCCCGGTACAACAGTTCGACGCGGATGCGGTCGTGCCCATCGGCGAAGACATCCGCCCGCACGGCCACGGTCTCGCCGAGCGACCGCTTGATTGCGAAGCGTCCTTCATCGACCTGCGGACGCACGCTGTCGATCACCACGCGTCTTCTGCCGTCACGGTCTACGATCATCGTCACACACGAAGAGGCGTTTGGGTTCGGTCGATGTCGGTTCACGCTGGAGATTCCTGATTCGTTGTTATGGGCGATGCTCAGTATAGGAGAAGGTCCGGGCGAATGCAACCCTTCCGTCGCGAGTGGACGCCGATGTCACCCTGGCGTGAGATCTCCGCGTACGAACCGACGGCACGCGGAACGCGATGTGTGGCTGGGCAACCTGGGGATTCTGTGGCTGCCGGTTGCACAGAAGTGCTTGTGTGGGTACAAAGAAGGCGCCGGGGCCTTCGTCACAAACACAGACAGCGGCCACACGTGGCATGGACGCAGCATTTCACGACGGCTCGTGCCGCCGCGGGTCCGAACCACCTCGCATGGGATACGGGAGCAGACAAATGGGAACTTGGATATCGATGGATCGAACCGCCGTGGGGTCTGTGGGTTTTATCCTGCTGGTGCTGGGCTTGATCGCTCCGGGCCGCGCGACGGAAGCCGAAGTGCGCTTCGAGCCGCGCCAGAAGCCGCGAGTCATCGTGCTGACGGATATCACCAACGAGCCGGACGACGAGCAATCGATGGTCCGTTTCCTCGTGTACTCGAACGAGTTCGACGTGGAGGGCATGATTGCGACGACATCGGTCTGGTTACGCGACAAAGTGCGGCCCGACAAGATTCGCGAGCGCGTCGAGGCTTTCGGGAAGGTGCGCGAGAACCTGCTTCGCCATGCGTCGGGGTATCCCCCCGCCGAGCATCTCCGCAGTGTCACCAAGTCGGGCCGGCCCGTCTTCGGCATGGAAGGCGTAGGGCCGGGTTGCAGTTCCGAAGGCTCGCGTCACATCGTCGAGGTGGTGGATCGGCCCGACCCGCGGCCGGTCTGGATCAGCGTCTGGGGAGGGGCCAACTGCCTGGCGCAGGCCCTGTGGGACGTGAAAAGCGAGCGCTCCGAGGCAGACCTGAATGCCTTTGTGTCGAAGCTTCGCGTATACACGATCTCCGATCAGGACGACTCCGGCCGCTGGCTGCGCGCGACGTTTCCGACGCTGTTCTACATCGTCACGCCGAGCACGGTCGACTATCGCGAGTACTACAAGGCGACGTGGACCGGCATATCGGGCGACCGCCGGTACCGGAACGGGCCGATGCACGCGTTCGATCTGGTGGACAACCCCTGGCTGGAAGAGAACATCATCCATGGCCACGGTCCTCTCGGCGCCCTCTATCCACGCCTGGAGTACATCATGGAAGGGGATACGCCGTCCTTCTTCAACCTGATCGGCAACGGATTGGGCGGCGACGTCAGTCCCGCGTACGGCGGATGGGGTGGGCGCTACGTGCTGTACGCCTGCTACGGCGAAACGCGCCCCATCTGGACCAACGCCGAAGGTTGTCAGGATACGGTTGTCGCGGACAACGGGGTTTCCTATACGACGGCTCAGGCCACGATCTGGCGGTGGCGCCGGGCGTATCAGCACGACTTCGCGGCCCGGATGGACTGGTGTGTGGCGGATCGCTTCGAGAGGGCCAACCACAACCCGGTGGTCGTGGTTGCCGGCGACGAGAGCAAGGCGGTCGTACACATGGTCGTCCGTCCGGGGCAGAGCGTGTTGCTCGATGCGGCGGGAACGCACGATCCCGACGGAGATGCCTTGGCGTATCGCTGGTTCGTATACGAAGAGGCCGGCACTCACCGGGGGCCTGTGGAGATCGAAAAGTACGCAACGCCTCAGGCTCGCCTGGTCGTTCCAAACGCAAGCTCGCCCCGGACGATTCACGTCATCCTGGAGGTGGTGGACGACGGGCAGCCGAGTCTATACAGTTACCGCCGGATGATCGTACAAGTCCAGCCATAGGTTGATGCGTCTGCACGCTTGCCTTGTCAGCGTCTGCGGTCTCTGCTATACTCCGGTTTTGCTCCGAAGGATGAGAAACAGAGGCATGGGCAGACTCAGGGATGTACTACGGCTCTTCGTTCCGGGCGCAACCGCTTTTCTCGTGGGCGGCTGCGTCACGGCCTTCGGATTGGTCGCGACGCGGCTGGCAAGCAGCAGCCTGGGGACATCGCTGTATACGTGGACCTCGGTCTTCGGCGTCCTTCTGGCGGGACTGGTCTTGGGCGGCTATCTCGGCGGTCGCTTCGCCGACCGCTTCCACGTCCGGCGGACTCTGGCGGTTCTGTTCGGTTTGTCTTCTGCTGCGTGCGTCGCCGCCATCGTGCTCAACAACCTGGCAAACCACTGGTTGTGGCCTTGGCAAGTGAGTTGGCCCTGTCACGTTCTCCTGCACGTTTCCGCGGTGTTCCTCATTCCGTCGCTGCTTCTGGGCGCTGTCATCCCGGTCATCGCGAAGATGGCGCTGAACGCCGGGCCGACCCTCGGTCGTGCGGCAGGGGTCCTCTGTGCGTGGGGTGCCGCCGGCAGCATCGTCGGAATGTCTCTGACGGCATTCTACCTGGTTCCCAGCTATGGCTGCACCGCGATCGTTTGGCTCATCGGCGCCGCCCTGCTGGGCATGGCGCTGCTCTACTGGACCAGTTGCTGGGCGCTGTGCCTGTGGGCAATGGTGTTCGCAACGCTGGGGGTGATGGGTATGGGACCCGCGGAGTGGGCGCGCGAGGCCGGCGTGGGCGTCTGTCTTCGCGAGGCGCGCGATCCGAACGTGATCTACGAGGACGAGACACCATACGGTCATATCGCTGTCCGGCGGATGTCCGATCGGCCCAACCGACGGTCGCTTCTGCGCGACAGGATCGGCGGCACCGAGTTCGTGATCGGCGAGGTCACGCGACTACACGATTTTCACACGAACGTCTTCGCGGCTCTGACACACGGTGTGGCAGAGGGCAAGAGCGTGCCGTCGATGCTGGTCCTGGGCAGTGGAGGTTATGCCTTCCCGCAGTATATCGCGACGGTCTGGCCCGAGGCTCGGGTGCACGTCGTCGAGATCGACGCGGGCGTTACCGGCGCAGCGCGACAGGTCCTCGACTTGAAAGAGGGGATGGGGATCGAGGCCGTCCACATGGACGTGCGTTACGGTGTGGAGCAGTTGGCGCGCGAACGGGACGCAGGCCAGTCGCCGAGGTCGTATGACTTCATTTTCGCCGATGCGGTCGGCAGCGAGTCTGTCCCGTTCCAGTTGGTGACGCAGGAGTTCAACGAGAAGGTTGCCGGCCTTCTGGCCGAGGACGGTGCATACATGCTGGCCTTGGTCGATACGTGCGAAGGCGGCCGCCTTCTGGGCGCCCTGGTCGGCACGCTGCGGCAGACATTCTCGCATGTCGAGGTCATTGGAGAACCGCCGAGCCGGCAGTCGGCTTTGAGTTCCTTTGTGGTTTTTGCGGCGCAGCATGCATGTGATGCAAGACGGTTGCTGGAGGGCTTCGACCGACACATGACATTCCGGCTGCTCGACGAGTCGGATGTCACACGCATTCACGCGGGAAGTTCCCACCTGGTGCTGACCGATGACTACGCACCGGTGGAGGATCTCGTGGCCCCTGTCGTCCGGCAGGGTGCCCGGTGGCGACTGGCCCGTCGATGTCTTCGAGAGGCCGAACAGCTTTGGGCGCAGCGGCACTATGGCCAGAGCGCACAGCGATATCAACGAGCCGCCCAACTCGATGCGTCCGTGGCGATCGAGGCCTGGAGCCGGGTCGGTGCCGTCAGACTGGCTCAGGACGACTGGGCGGGGGCCATCGAGGCCTTCCAAAACGCGGTCGCCGGCGGGGAGAATGCCGGGCCGCAGAAAATGGCGCTTGCTTCCGCCCACCGGAATCTGGCCATCGCACTACAGAAGACGGGCAGAAGAGCGGAGGCCCGAGTGCACCTGACCGAGGCGGCGAAGTGGTTTCGCATCGATCTGGAGCGAAACCCGAACTCTGTTGTTTCGTGGGATCGGCTCGGCGACGTGCTGGCACGGGCCGGCGACCTCAAAGGAGCTTGCGAGGCCTTCGACCGGGCAACGGTCCTGGAGCCGAAGAACCTTGCCCATTACGAGAGGCTGGCCAAGTTGCTGGAGGACCAGCATCGCTATGAGGAGGCGATTTCTGTGGTTCGCAGACACATCGCGCTTCTGAAGGAACTCGGCCGACGCGACGTCGCACTCCAGATGGGGCAGTACGTCGATTTTCTCGAGTACCAGAAGGTCAAGCAGCGGCATCCGTGACACCTACGGTCGCGACAGCCTTTCGAATGTCAGTGAATTCGTCTCGCCATACGTTTCGTCGGTCGACAATTCCGATGCAGAGCCATCAGGCATCTGGAGCTGATAGGTGCTGAAGTTCGTCCACTGCACCTGCCAGACATTGTCGGCAGGCGACATGGGGCCGGAGAACGTGTCTGTGCTGGTGCCTTCGAGAATCGCCTCGGCCATCCCGACGCGTACGTGACGCATGACAATCTTGACGATCACCTCGTTCGTCTTCGGATTGCAGTAGACGGACCACGGTCCGGGTTCGAAAAGTCCTTCGCCGCCTCCCTGGGTGGGAAGCGTCTCGCTCTTGCCCGGCGTGACGCGGACCCGGCCGAGACTGATGACCGCCGAGGAGATGCGCCCATCCCGCTCGATGACGAACTCCCATCCGTCGCGGTCCGCTTTCCACGTGCCCGCCAGCGCCGCCGGGAACTTGCCTCCGCCTTCCACCACGACGCTTTGGCCGTCCGGAGGCCGCGCGGAAGGGGTATGGCAGCCCATCGGCAGGACAGCCACGACCAGACAGGCGATGGTGCTCGCAGTGCGTCTCATGTGCTCAATCCTCCTGAAGGGACCAGCGGAAAACCATCCCGACCATACCACGCAGACCCAGGGCAGGCAAGCGCAAAAGAAGAGGGCAAGCCCACTGATGGGACTTGCCCTCGTTGTACGTTCCAGGGCATCGAACCGACGCTCACCGTGCTCCATCGGATCGACGCGACATAAGTAAGAGCAGTGGCGCTACGGCACCAGGCTTCCGCCACAATCGCCCCGGACGCCCGGGCCTTTCGGCGCTTCCTTGATCAGCCAGTTGGCCACGAGACGATTCAGGTCTGTCGTACCGACGCGGTAGAAGCCGGTCGCTTCGCTGCCCTCCTTATCACGGGCGAAGTCGGCACAGATGCCGTTTTCGATCGACGCGATTCCCGGACCGAAGGGCGGCTCCTTGACCTGCCAAGCGGCCACCAGGACGTTGAGGTCCTGCGGGCCGACATAAGAGTAGCCGGTGCTCGCATTGCCCTCGGCTACGCCGTCGGCGTCACCGTGACACTGTCTCGGATAGGCCCAGCAGACCGGCTTGCCCACGGCGACCCATTCGGCGTAATCGGGATGGCTCGGCGCCAGCAGCTCGTTCTCGGGTACGACGGTCATGGCCGAGGCCTGGAGCATATCGACTGTCGCTGCCACGTCCGGGTCCGTCAGAACGACGCCGCCGCGAACCTCGTTCAGGCTCACGGTCACGTTGGCGGTGGTGCTGAGGGTCAGCCTGCAAAGCGTGCCGCTGGTGCCAGGGGCGTTGGGGGAGTTGTCTGCGGCGGGATAGTACAGGGCGCCCATCTCGATCGTGATGCCGTCGGTGCCCAGTCCGCCCAGCGCGCCGGGATCGCACGGATCCGCGACGGGGGTGTAGTTGCTCACGTCCCATGTGGCGACTTCACCCGTATCGGCGTCGACAGTGATGTAGCGGCCGAAGTTCGCAGGGAAGATGCCATAGCCGGGGTTCTCTGCGGTGCTTTCGCCCCGGATGAAATCGGAGATTCCGATGATCGTCCCGGCGTCCACCATGATGTCCAGGGCAAAGGCCCGGACGATCTCCCCATCCGTCTCGTACTTGATCGCCGCCGTATTGTCGTTGGGCTCGACGATGATCCTCACGGCCCCCAAGGCCGGGCTGCCAAGCACCAGCACAGCCAGCAACAAACTCAGCCTCTTCATGACCAAACCTTCCTTTCTCTTCTCTTCTTCTTCGCGGGCCAACGCCGCCCGCTCCACCTTGGTTTTGTTTCGTCTGCTTCTGCTCTTCTCTTCTCTTCTCTCTTCTTCGTGGTTCCGCTGATGGCGGCATTTCTGAGGCAGACCAATAACCCAAGCGGCCACGGATGTGGCGATCCTGCTCGCGGGAAAAGCCGGCAACAGAAGTGCTCTACGTCCCTCTGCTCCTCCCTTCCCGCCGCTTGACGGAACGGTCTGTTCCCATCGGTGCCGGTCCATCAGACCTGGAAAACCTACCGTAGCGTACCAGAAAGGGCCATCCAAATCAAGATCAAAACCAAAAAAGCGGACGTTCCTGCCCTGGAGCCCGGGAGCGGATCGAGGGCCCGTCCGCGGGCATACCGAGGGCGATTTCGCCATCTGCGACTGTACGCAGAAGGGACCCTGTGGTATGCTGAGAACATGCGTAATTTCTTGAAGGGGCGGCTCTTACCTGTCCGGATCTGCCTCATAGCCTGCATGATGGGCCTGCTCGCGGTCGGAATCGCCACGATCTATGTGGTGGGCCACCCCGACGAACCCAGCCCGGCCAGCGATGCGGCCGAGCTGGCCAGCTATTGGAAGAAGCAACTGGTTTTCGCTGTGGTCGGCGCGGCCGGATTCGTCGCCGCCAATCTGGTCAACTATCGGCGCCTCGGGGCGGTCAGCCACTGGATCTACCTGGCGACCGTGCTGCTGCTGGCGGTGATCCTGCTGGGCAAGTACGTGTCGCTGCCGTTCGTGCCCCTGCGCGGGGGGGCCCACCGCTGGATCGTGTTGAGGATCGGCTCTCACTCCCTGCCGGCGATTCAGCCCTCGGAGTTCTGCAAGCTCGCCTACATTCTGGCCCTGGCGTGGTATCTGCGTTTTCGGAGCAATTACAGCCGGTTCAGCGCTCTTCTGGGTCCGTTTGCGGTGACGCTGGTCCCGATGGTGCTGATTCTGCTGGAACCCGACCTGGGTACGGTCATGCTGATGATGCCGGTGTTCTTCACGATGCTGTTCGTGGCGGGGGCGCGGATCAGACATCTGGCCATGATCGTGCTGCTGGCGGTGGTGGTCAGTCCCGCCATGTGGTTCATGCTCAGGCCGTACCAACGGGTCCGAATCAGCAGCGTGTTGCTCCAGAGCCGGTCGGTGCGCGACAAGGCCCAGAACCATCCCGCCTTGGGCAAACTCCTTGTAGGGAGCAAGTTCACGGAGCGCAGTTGGCGGAACGAATGGGGTTACCACCTGGTCCGGTCCAAGTTCGCCGTTGCCTCCGGTGGCTGGAGCGGAGCCGGCTACGGCCAGGGGCCCTTCGTCAAATACGACTTCCTTCCTGAACGACACAACGATTTCATCTTCTCGGTGATTGCCCACCAGGTGGGTTTCATCGGCTGCATCGGGTTCTTGTTGCTGTATGTCCTGCTTGTGGTCTGTGGCCTGGAGATCGCCGTCCACAACACCGACCCGTTCGGCAGGCTCATGGCGATGGGAATCGTCGCCATGTTCGTCGTCGAAGTGGCAATCAACGTCGGCATGACGCTCGGCCTGATGCCGATCACGGGACTGACCCTGCCGTTCGTCAGCTATGGGGGCTCCAGCCTGCTGGTGAACATGATGGCGGTCGGCCTACTGAACAACGTGGGCCGGTGCCGGCCGTTCAGCGTGGCGCCGCGAAAGGGTATCGAAGCGTAGTCCGGGCCGGTCCTGAGGCTCGCCGTTCAGGGAGGAACGAATTTGATCAAAGGGTTTCGACAAATCGTGGTGTTGACCGTCGTCAGCCGGGTTCTCGGCATGATCCGCGACATGGTCTTCGCCTTCTTTCTCGGCGCCAGCGGCGTGATGGACGGCTGGGTCATTGCTTTCATGATCCCCAATCTCTCGCGTCGGCTCTTTGGCGAGGGCGCCGCCTCATCGTCCCTGATCCCGGTATACAGCCGGGAGCTGGCAAGGGATCGACGTGCGGCCGACCGACTGGCAATGACAGCCGCGACGGTGGTGTTTGTTCTGCTGGCGGTGATCGTGATCGCAGGGGAAGCGCTGGTCTGGATCCTGTACGCGCTCTCGGACCACGAGGCGACCCGGCTGAAACTCGTTCTCACCGGTGCGATGCTGCCCTACATGATCCTGGTCTGCACGGTGGCGATCCTGGGCGGCATCCTGAACACGCACAGGCATTTTGCCGCCCCGGCGGCCGCCCCGGTCGTTCTGAACGTGTTGCTGATTGTGGCCTTGTGTTTCGGCGGATGGGCCCTGAAGGTTCCCGCGCGGACCCAGGTCTTCCTGGCGGCCGGGGCCGTTCTGCTGACCGGATTCGTTCAACTGGTTATGCACATCCCGCCGCTTCACTCCTGCGGAGTTCACCTGCGTCCGGCATGGGACATTCGATCGGATGCCTTTCGCAGAGTGCTGCTCCTGATGGGGCCTATGATTCTCGGCCTGGCCGCCACGCAGATCAACACGCTGGCAGACAGCTTCATCGCCCTTTGGTTGTCCGGTTCGCCGGAGAAAGGGCATTTCTTCATGTTGCTCGGATGGCGAATCGATTATCCGCTATGGGAGGGAGCGGTCTCACAGTTGTTCTATGCGCAGCGGCTGTATCAGTTCCCGCTCGGTGTCTTTGGAATCTCTCTGGCGACGGCCATCTTCCCGGTGTTGAGCGCCGACGCGGCGCGGAACGACCTTGTGTCGCTGCGCAACACCGTCTCGCGCGGATTGCGATGCTCGTTGTTCATCTCGATTCCGGCTACGGTCGGCTTGGTGTTGATCAGCGAGCCGACGGTCAGCCTGCTTTTCGAGCGGGGGGAATTCAGTTCGGCCGACTCCGTCGGAACGACCTTCGCCCTGGCGTTCTACGTTCTGGGGCTCAGCGGATACTTCGCTCAGCAGGTGTTGACGCGTGTCTTCTACGCGCTTCAGGAGTCGGGTGTTCCGGCCAGGAGCGCGGCGGTTGCGGTGCTGGTCAACGTCTGTCTGAACCTGACGTTGGTGTGGTTCCTCGGCTGCGGCGGGTTGGCCGCATCGACCGCCATCTGCTCGTACATCCAGGTTGGGATTCTCATGACCGTCCTGCGACATCGATTGGGCTCCGGCTTTCTCCACGGAATGGGGCGGGCGATCCTGCAAACGATCGGTGCGACGATCTGCATGGAGGTCGTCCTGTTGACCGTGATGTACGCATTGCGGTACCACGGTATTGCCCTTCAGTTGTCCCTGGCCATACCGGCCGCCGCCGTCGCGTATCTACTGGCCTCCTGGCTCCTGCACATCGAAATGCTCGGGCTGCTGCTTGGAGGCAGGAGAACGAAGGGGGTCGTGGCTAGGCCCTGAGGGTATTGGCCTGGCCAACCCGCTTCGCGACATCACCCGGAACTTATCGGACCTGCGCCCGTCCAAATGATGGGAAATCCTCGGTCCTTGTGGCGATAACATCTAAAGCGAGCAGGGCCGTCGCCCGAAATACCCTGTTGATACAAGGCTCGTACTATGCCTTCAAGGAGAAACGGATGTTCAGGGACAGGTCGGTCGTGGTGCTCCTCACAGCGGTTCTGCTTGCCTGCAGTGTTCGCGCGCAAGCGCCGTCTCCCTGGCCGACCGTCGCCTCGCCTCCTGCGACGCCGCACGCCGACGCCTCTGACAGGCTCCGCTCATCTTCAGCAGCGGACCGGTTCGTGCAGATTGCCCGGGAGTTGACGCACGCGCTCGATGTGGACGGGCCTGTGATCGACCAGGCGGTCGTCCTGCTGATTGCGGCCAAGCGGCTGGACCCTCAGGCATCGGGCGTCGAGCCGCTCCTGTTGAGATTAGCGACCCGCTCCACCACGAAAGACTACTCGGCTCAGATTCTGGCTGCTCTACAAAGCTATGTGAGCGAACAGGCGGACCGCGCGGTTGTCGCCGAGGCCATTCGCTACCTCCTGGCGCGACAGAACAGCCAGGACGGTCGTGAAAGGGTGCTCGAAGACCTGGTCCGGCGGATCGGCAACAGAAACGCAGCGGTCGATTCAGAGCTGGCCACGGCCCTGGGGCTGGTCATGCAGCAGAAGGCCGACGCCCAGCGCGCGAAGTTCTATTTCCTCCAGGCCTACAACAGCAACAAGCACAATACGCTGGCGTTTGCGAAGCTGGCGGAAGTGGCGCCAAACGAGATCGGTCCTGCCGCCTTCCTCGAACATCTGCGGCTGGCGTTCCGTGAGAAGCCGCTCGATGCCGAGGCGGTTCGGAACTTCGCGCTCTATGCCCAGCGGCTGGGACTCTATCAGGTCGCCGCCGAGGCCCTCCGATACGGCGCGGAGCTCTTTCGCTACCAACGCCCGACCGAGCCGCTGCCGTCCGGCATCTATCTGCCGTGGGCGATTGCCTGTTATAACGGCGAGGGCGGCCAGGATATCTGCCTTCAGATCGCCGAGAGCGTTCGCCGGCAGGGGCAGTTCGATCTTCTGCTGGAAGCGACCGCCGCCAGGGCGGCCGCACGGCTGGGAAACCAGCAGGAAGCCAGACGTCTGCTCGATCAAGCCGGACAGCAGGCTGAGCGCATCCTGTCGCTGGGGCAAGGCCAGTCTGGCGGGGTCACGCTCACACGGCCGTTGACCTCCAAGGACCTTGCCTGGTTCTACTGCTTCGCCGACCCCAACCCGGTCAAGGCGCTGGATTGGGCCAACAAGAGCTACTCGGTCGAGCCGAATTCGCCCGATGCCGGGGCGCTACTGGCCTATGCCCTGGGCATGAACGGTCAGCTCGAATGGGCCAAGCCTGTGCTGCAATCGTTTGAGCACAACCAGATCGCCGATATCGTGCAGGCGCAGATTCAGTTGGTCGAGCAGGACAAAGCCGGCGCGATCTCCACACTTCGCACCGCCATTGGCAAGGACCCCGGATCGTTGGCGGCTGAACAGGCCAGCGAGATTCTCAGGACGATCGGCAGTGCGTACGTTCCGCCTGTCGATCCGGCCGCGATGACTACGTACTTGCATCAGAGTCTCGGACAAACGCTTATCCCGGCGTTCTTGCCGCCTGCCAAGAGGTTCGAAGTGCAGTTCGGCGCGCGCGGAAGCGAACTGGCCTACGGCGCCGACATCGACGCCACCGTCACGATCACCAACCGGGGCGCCGAGCCTCTGGTGGTTACGGAGAACGGCCTGTTTGCGGGTCGGATTCGGGTCGACGCCCGCGTCGGCGGAGACATCCAGAGGGAGATCTCCAACCTCGTGGTTGAAACCATTCGTACGGCCCTGACGGTGCAGCCGGGGCGGAGCCTGAGCACTTCGGTGAGACTGTCGACCGGCCTGCTTCGGCGGATTCTATTGGACTATCCCCAGGCGAACCTGGAGATTCAATTCACGCTGTATCTCGACCCTGTCACGACGCCGGAGGGGCTGATTCGCAACGGGATTGCCGACCTGGAGCCTGTGACGATCGTTGTACGGCGTCCGAAGGTGGACGTGACCGCCGCGTATGTTCGCAGCCGAGTGGATTCTCTCTCGTCCGAGCAGGAAGCGCAGAAGGTGCGGACCTCGCAGTTGTTCACCGGCCTTCTGCGGGAGCAGCACGCCATGGCTCAGCATGGCACGCTTTACCCCTATCGGTACGCCGCATGGCTGCCGGACTTGCTCCGCTCGGCACTCCTGAAGGATCCCGGCCTGCTCCTGAGCCAGGATGAACGCGATTGGGCCGTCAAGGTCAATGCGACGGCGGACCTGCTTTCGATGCCGCTCGACCAGGGACTGACCGCCGCGGCGGGCAAGAACCTACATCACGGTCAGTGGCCGGTTCGTCTCATGACCGTCTATCTTCTGGGCGCCACCCAAGGCGCCGATTTCGACAGAGTGTTGGACTGGATGGCCGGCTCGGATGGCAGTGACCTGGTCCGCGCCATGGCGGCGGCCCTGAAGGAGGGTCGCAGGCCCAAGCTCTCGCTCGGATCGGGGTGGTCGCCGGGCACGCTCCTGCCAGCCCGCTGACGCTTGCCCATTCACACACCTGCTGCCATAGCGCCTGACCTTGGGTGTTCGGCCCGCAAAGAACCTTCGGCTGGATCTGTCGTATGCCGTTACGTCGAATCCGGCCCAAGACCCGGCGGCAAGACGACTGGCGGACAATGGGGGGCGACATGGCCGACATAGGCTTCCCCCTGCCATTTTGACGCAAATTTTGGGTTGTATTTACGGGAAGATGCGTTATCATTCCGTGCTTTCTGATGAGATTCATGGTTCCTAATTTGAAAGGGTAGCTGGATGCCGGCTGAAGTAGACAAGGCAAAATGCACCGGATGTGAGACCTGCGTCGATGAGTGTCCCAGCAATGCAATCAGCATGGCGGGCGGCAAGGCCGTCGTTGACCCGGATTCCTGCATCGATTGCGGGGCTTGCATCGATGCGTGCCCCGTTGAGGCAATAAGTCTGTAGCACGGTTGGCCCCATCGTCTAGGCAGGCCTAGGACACCGGGTTTTCAACCCGGCGACAGGGGTTCGAATCCCCTTGGGGCTATTTGGAGTGGGCGGTTCTGCGGTTGGGGGAAAATCGGCGGCTGTATCTTCAGGAGTGGCCCACGACGCCGTGTTGGAGCTGTTCCTCGATCTGTCTGATGACCGCAGGCAGGTCGGCAGATGACTCGGTCACAAAGTGGGCGCTGGCCTCCAGAAGGGTCTGCTCTGCTGCTTGGGTTCGCCGCTCCAGGTCCCTTCGATCCAGCGCACCGGGCTCCGCCTGCGTCAGGCCGATCAGGTTCCCTGTCTACGTGACACCGACGGTCCAGACGCCTGCGTTGAGGCCCTCCTCGACGTCGGCAATGGTATCGCCGACCTTGACGACCGCTGCCAGACGACAGACACCGAGCGTCTCCATCAGGCGGAAGACCATCCACGGGGCGGGCCGGCCCTTGGGGACGTCGGCCGCTCACGCGGCGTCCGGCACGAAGCCGCCCTCGGCAGCCTTTCAAAACGGGTAGGGATTGCTGTTGCCTCAGCCGGGGCCGGGGCGTTACAATGACATCAGGATTGCGGTAGGCGTCAAGACAACCGTCTGCGGCGTGCCCGGAGGGGCGCAGAGTCCGTAGAAAGCAGCGTCTTGCGACGCCACGGCAAACGCATGGCCGATGCCGTGAACGGGTGACTATGAATCGGAGCAACCCGACAGTGACTTCTCCCAATCTAATGCGGAACTAGCGTGACTCTCACACGGTCCGAAGGTTCCCCGGCTAACTTGCCCGGTGTCGATGAAACAAGGATAAGGAAGGCATCGTGTAAAGGGTAGACATATGAGAAGGCGAACGGCTTTCACGCTGATTGAGTTGCTGGTGGTGATCGCGATCATTGCGCTTTTGATGGGGGTTCTGATCCCGTCTTTGAAGAAGGCGCGGGACCAAGCCAAGGCCGTTGTCTGCGGGGCGAACGCGAAGGGTCTTGGCGTGGCTCTACGGATGTACCTGAACGACTACGACGGCAAGACCCATACGACGCCGAACCAGGGACTGTGGGACAATGCGTGGGAAGGACCATCTGTCGTTACGGACTACGGGCCGAACGATTCCTATGCCTATTGGGGCATCGCCTACATTCCCTATGCCAAGAACAAGAAGATATTTCGTTGTCCCAGCACAGTGCGCAACGACGACTGGCCGGAGAATGGGTGGGGCGTACTATACCAGAAGTACTTCCGGTATTGCTCCTATGGCCTGAACAGCTACATTGCGGACAAGAAGATTGACCACGAGTTCAAGAAGCATGACGAGATGATAGTATTCCAGGACCACATCGAGCAGAAGCTCGATGGCATTGATTCAGATATGTTCTGTATCGCACCCGGCGCCAGCATCAACCTGACGCAATGGCGTCCCGGCAGTTCCCTCGTCAGCAGCTATTGGCAAGGACATGACACCATAGGGGAATGCTTCCGCCATTCAAGGTCCTCCAACACGTGCTGGCTGGATGGTCACGTCAGCCAGATCAAGGAGTCGACGGGGGAAGATGTCCCGACTTACTGGTACGATGGGAAGCGCACAAAAGCGAGCATGTAGGCTACCCGTACGTCGGCCTGAGAAAGGATTGTCTCGATGAAGAGAAGACACTGCCTGGTCTGTGTCACATTTCTGATCTTGATTCTGATTTGGGCGGGCTGTGGGAAGAAAGACGCCGGCGAAGAGAAGAGCGCGGGCCCGGCACCGGTCAGTGCTGAGCAGATCACCGCAGTTCGGAATGCTCTGGCTCAGGGGATGCAGCAGGTCGCCTTCACCAGTGTAAAACCGTCCGACGTGGGCAAGACATGTCTCATAGAGGCCCGGACGCCGGAAGGGGGTGTGCGAATTCCGCCGCCACCACCTCCACTCGGCATGGTCCAGACTGCCGGCCAAGTCACCTTCTATCGAGGGGAGCTTGATAGCATCTCATCCGAGAGCCTGACCGTTCGCAAGGCTTACCCGACCTCGGGCAGTTTCAAGAAGCTGGAAATCCCCCAAGCGGACATCCAGTCGATCCATCTGGCGCGGTGACCGATCTGTGGTCCTTCGCATCGACAACCCTTGCGTCCATCATGCGGGACGCTGTCTACTCGCTATGGAGACGACCATGAGAGCGATATGCCATCATGCCATCGTTTGGGGCCTTCTTCTGTGTGTCACCGCCGGCGCGCAGGTGAACCAGTGGCGGTTCAACAAGGCGGATCTCCAGGACGGTGTCGTCGCCGATCAGATCGGCGGCGCTCACGGACGGCTGGAAGGCCGGGCCCGCTTCTTCAAGGACCAGGTCGGCGAGTACCTCGAACTCGATGGCGTTTCCGGCGTCGTGCATCTGGGCCGCTATCCCGATGGTCCGAGTCTGCCCGTCGAGCGGATCAGCGTCGAAGCGGTCGTTCGCTTTCGGCAATTCGGCGATTACATGGGCCTGATCGGCGCGTTTCAGGACAACGGCGATTACGAACGGGGCTGGGTGCTTGGCGCTCGACGCGGACGGCCCTTCTTCGCGCTGGCCAGCGAAGGCGCCAAGACATTGACCTATCTCCAGACCGAGCGGCCGCTCGAGGCCGGCAGGTGGTACCACCTGGTCGGCACGTACGACGGCAAGGTCCAGAGGCTCTTCGTCAACGGGCAGTTGGCCAACGAATCGACCGTGCAGCAGGGCAAGATACTCTACCCGTCACACGCCTGGTACACGATCGGAGCCTATCGCGACGACAACGAATTCAACGGGATGATCGGCAGCCTCCGGGGGATCGCGGTCTACCGCGAGGCTCTGGATGCGGGCCAGGTGAAGTCCCGCTTCGAAGGCGCGAAGGCCTCGACGGAACTGCCCGCCGAGGTTGAGATTCCGTCGATTATCAGCGTGGGGCCGTATCTCCAGTACGCGACGAAGACGGGGATCACGATCCTGTGGGAGACGTCGCAGAAGGCCACCTCGGCAGTGGAGTTCGGCGAGCAGACGCCGCTGACCGGTTCCGTCACCGGGGCGGGCGACTGCGATCTGCACGAGGTGCGGCTGGAGAACCTCAAGCCGCAGACCAACCACTTCTACCGAGTCGTCTCCATCGGGCCGGATGGCGCCGAATCGCTCAGCGACCTGTACACCTTCCAGACGGCCGTGGAGGAGGGGGCAGCCTTCGCTTTCGCCGGTGTCAGCGATACGCAGAACAACCCGCCCGTCTGGGGCCGGATCTCGCAGCTTATCTTCAAGGAGCGGCCCAACTTCGTCATCCATTCCGGCGACATCGTGGGCAACGGATCGAGAAGGCACGAGTGGACGGACGAGTTCCTCAAACCCGCACACCGGCTGATGAGCCGCGTGCCGATCTTCGCCATTCTCGGCAACCACGACCAGGACGATGCGAATTACTATCGCTACATCAGCAATCCGGCTCCCGAGCATCGCTATAGCTTCGTCTATGGCAATGCCCAGTTTTTCATGATCGACACCAATCGCAGTGTGGCTCCCGACAGCGAGCAGTACAGGTGGCTTGACCATGCGTTGGGTGAGAGCGCGGCGACGTGGAAGTTCGCGGTGCATCACCATCCGCCGTATTCGTCCGACGAAAACGACTACGGCGACACCTGGAAGGGCAGGTCATCTCCTCGCGGCGATCTGAGGTTGCGGCCCCTGGTCGAACTCTATGAACGCTTCGACGTGGACATCTGCTTCTTCGGCCACATCCATGACTACGAGCGCACATGGCCCATCCGAGACGACAAGGTCGATCCGGATCGCGGCGTGATCTACGTCCAGATGGGCGGCGCCGGCGGCGGGCTTGAAGACTACGCGCCCACTCGGTCGTGGTTTACCGCCAAGGTCCGTCGCGACCATCATTTCGTGCTGGTCAACATCTTCGGTAAGACGCTCCACCTCCAGGCGATCGACCAGAACGGCATCTTGTTCGATCAGGTCACAGTACAGAAGTGAGTTGCACGAGGGCAGCGGATCTCCTCGTGGACAGAGAGATGGGGGGGGGCGGCTACACGTGCATGCCTGAGATGGTCGCTTCGAAGGCCAGCGTGTCTCCAACGACTCCCTGGACGTCGCAGACGTACTTACGGCCCGGGCGGGCGGAGGTGACATGCCCGAGCAGGTAGAGTCGGCATTCCGGCTCGATGACCGCACGGAATTTGGCCCGCTCGATTCCACCGAAGCCGACGAAGCCTCCCTCCTGGTAGATCTCCTTGACGAAGAAGCTGAGCAACTGGGCGGCCGACTCGATCTGAATCACGCCGGGCATCAGGGGCCGGCCGGGAATGTGGCCGCGTACCCAGAATTCATTCCTTGTTACGTCCTTGTACCCCAGGATGCAGCCCTTGCTCTTGTCGTACCAAAGGATGCCGTCGAGATGCTGCATCTCGTACTGCTGGGGATTGACCCGGCAGATGGCTTCCTTGTCGAACACCGGCCGGCCGTTGAGGTTGAGTTCGGACAGGTCAAAAAGCAGGGATGGCGGCATCGCAGACCTCGATATGGAAAGGGCACTGACCCACTGCGTCGCTACAGATCATGCACCGACCGACGACGTGGGAGTCGTAAGCTGTTTGAAGCTAAGTGTTTATGTTGACTTGACGGCCGGGGCAGGTGTCGCCTCAGTCGGTCGACCGGATCTCCAGGACGCGGTTGCGGACTTCCTGGGCTGCCTGCTTGATCATCTGCATCTGTTTGCGAACGCGTGTTCCGGCTGCCTTGTTTCCCCCCTGGGCCTTGTCGACATCCATTTCGATTTCTGCGACCAACGTCTTGAGCGTTTCGTATTCTTGCATCTATTTGATCCTCCAAGAGTAGGTTGAGGTTGCGAAGAATCTAATGAGCGGGCGGTCCTTTGTCAAAGAAAAATGGCCTCCTCGCTCAAAAAACCGGGATTCCGGCCCGGCGGTCGCCGGTCAGGGAAACAGGCGTTTGGTCAGCTCGGCCACCCTCTGACCACGGCGTTCGCACTGCTGTTTGACCTTGTCGTCGGGTCGGCCGATGGACAGGGGACCGTAGTGGGATCCCTGAGGATCGCCCTGGATGACCATGCCGGCGATCAGCATGGCCTCGATGATTCCCATGATGGTTGTCTCGCTGCCGCCTCCAATGTTGGCCGAGCTGGCGAAGGCGGCGCCGACCTTGCCGTTCAGTTGGCCGTGGCGCCCGACCAGATCGTCGATGAGCTGTTTGACTGAGGCGGCCATCTGCCCGTAGTAGCAGGGCGAGCCAATGACGATGGCATCATACTGGGGCAGGTCGTCAGGATGAATGTTGTCGACCGACTTGCATTCGGTCTGCACCCCCGATGCGGTCATCGCGCGGGCGATGGTCTCGGCCATTTCCTTCGTGTTGCCGCTTCTGGAGTGGTAGATCACGATTCCACGTGCCATGTATGCTCCTTTCGTCACGAGTGCTTGCCCGCGTGCGTCCTGCCCACAGGCGATTTCTGCCTTGCCATGCCTGGCCGACTCGGTCCAGCGGCCCGCCGGGCAGGCGCGTCCGATATGAAAGCGTGAAAGACTCCTCCCGTCAAGACGGCGGTCATGGAGGAAATTCGCCGGACAGGCCGTTCGACGCCGAGGCGCGTCAACGTCTCAGGTAGGCCAGCTTGTCCGGCAGGGCGATGTTGTTGCCGAAGCTGTCTTCGCCGTAACCGTGCTGGGCCAGAAGACGGATGTCTTCCAGCACACGCGTGTCCCCCGTGAACGTGGCGGTGATGTCCGTGCCGATGTCGATTTTACCCATTGCCAGCAGCCGCCCCGTCTCGCTGGTCACCTTCTCCAAGGCGGTCCCTTCTGTGGGGCACAGCCGGTCGGGCAATTGCAGGGGCTGTTCGTACAGGACCAACTTGCCCTTGGCCGCCAGCATCAGGATCACGTTGCGCACGAGGCCGACCACATCGGGCGGATTCGGGTTCTCGGGCACGAGGCCCAGGCGGACGATCTCCTGCGCCAACCACCGGCGCTTCTGTGCGTTGATCTGCTCGTTGGCGCGGAACAGGTCGAGCGACGAGCCGGCGTCGTATGTCTCGTCACCCAGGTGCATGCGGACTCGGCTGCCGTAGTGAAGGACCAGTTTGGAGACCAGGGTCGATGGGCGGACGTGGAATCCGCGGTACTTGGGAATGGACACCTCGACCTGCCCTTCCTCGGCATATCGTTTCAGCATCTCCTGACAGAGACTGATCGTACAGCCGATGTACTGATCGATGAACGTGATGGCGTACTTCATCAAGGAGTACAACAGCTCTTGACGTTCCACCAGAGGCTTGCCGGCCTCAGGGGAGGGGGCGGGAGATTTGTTGACGTGACGCTCGTAGAAATGGGCGAACAGCGTGGCGATCTTGAGCAGGTGAAAGACCACGCTGGCCTGGCCTCGCAGCACGGGCAGGTCCGTGTCCTGGCTCTCGACCTGCGTGCCGGATACGTAGGTGTCGTACTGGGACTGGAGATTGTGGAATCGTAGTTCAAGGTTGCGCAGGGATTCCTCTCGCAGAGACGCGGTCAGGCACAGGTCGTAGTCCTCGGGCCTGGCCCGACTGGCGGCGCGTACGTCTTCGCTACTGGAGGCCAGGTTCAGGAACTCCGTGGCCAGGGTGGTCACCGTTTCGGCCACCATGTCGGACCCGGTCTCGGCCAGGCGCGTTCCGCCGTCGTGGGGCAGATGGCCCTTGAGCATCGGCTCAGCGTACTTCCGGGGGACGTCATCCCCCTGAGGTATGGTCAGCCCGAGAACACCGGCCTCGACCACCGTCTCCCGCGCGACATTGCTGAGGATGTGCCCGAGGAACCCCAGGACATCGTCGGTGGCTGTCGCGAAATCGCGTTGCACCGGCAGCAGCCTGTAGTTGGGCAGTCGATGCCGGATATGGAGCAGCTCGTAGCTCGCGTCGGCGAAGGTCTTGACGGCGGCCGTCAGGGACCGTGCGTGAGACCACGCGCGATTCTTGCCCGCGTCGTAGGAGTCCAGCACCTCCTCCAGTTGAACGGCTTCGGACAGCAGGCTGCCCAGGAACGGGCGCGTCAGCACGCTGGCCGGAGACTCGCATTTCGACAGATACAGCAGAAGGCTCAGCATCGGCCCCATGCGGGTCTGCATCATCGCCAGAAACTCTCGTTCGTCGACCAGCGTTGCGCTCATTCGTTGCACGTCCCTGCTTTATGGGCGGTGAAAACGGACATACGCCGCATGCCTCCGTTACCTTGGCTCGCGACTCTTGTCGAGTGGGATCGTCTCCACGGAGAAGTCGCGCGGAATCTCGATGGCGAATACGTTCCTGCGAATCTCCCGATTGATTCGGGCGTCGATCAGCAGGATCTCGTGAACATCCTGCTCGGTCGTGACGGCCGCCACCTTGGTGGGCAATCCCTGCTTGTTGTCGATCTGGAAATCGATCGTGACGTAGTCGTCTTTGTAGACCGAATCGGGTTTGACCTTCATGCGGAGCTGTCGCGGCGCGGACGGGTCCGTCTCGCCGGGCTGGACCAGCTCGATGTCGAATTGATTCTGAAGGTCCTCGATCTTCGAGAAACCGAGAATCGGGACGCGCCGGCTCACCAGGGCGAAAGCATCGACCGGCTGGTTCGGCTCGGCCATCTGCTGCCGCTGAACGCTTCGAGCCTCGTAACTGATGTAGGTCAGCCAGATGCCGTCGAAAAGATACTGCTCGCGGTACTTCTGCTCTTTCTCCTGGTCATACTGAAGCGTGTTGAAATCGATTCGCAGGTAGGATCGATCATCGAACCTGGCGTAGTAGAGGGTGCCCTTGCGGCGCGCCTGCGATTCGAGCACGGGCTGTCGAACCACATAATCCAGCTTGGACTGATAGAATGTCAGGCCGGCGGCCCGGTCCTGCAGGTCGGCAAGCACGGCCTGGATCGCGTTCGGATCTTCCGCCTGACCCGGACAGGGACCAGCCTGGCCGGCTTGGGGTTCCAGGCACGCCGTCGCCGACGACAGCCCCAACAAGGCGGCGAGAATCATCGCTCTATACATGGGTACCTTCCTCTCGGGCTTGCCTGCTCTCGCAGCGGGCCTTTTCATCGATGATCTCAAGCACTTCGCTCAACCGCGTGATCCGGAAATCAGCCTCGGCGGCAAAGCGGCCCGCCTGGGGGTGGTTGGTGATCAGCACAGGTATGGCCCCTGCGGCGCGGGCACACTGGAGATCGAACAGATAGTCGCCCACCAGCAGGGTTTCTGCCGGCTGGACATCGAACTGGCGGCACAGATGGCGAACGCCGAACGCGTCCGGCTTGACCGGACCGTCTTCGCGGCCGACGACCGAATCGAAACACAGGTCATGCTTGTCGGCGATGGCCTGCGCATTTTGTTTGCGGTTGCGCGTCAGGACTCCGACGCGAATCCCACGGGCTCGAAGGGCCGCAAGGGTCTCCCACGCGCCGGGGTTCAGGGTCGATGCCGCCAGCGCTCTGTCCTCGTGATCGTGCAGGATCTGCTCGGCGCGCTCACGTTCCTGTGCGGTCATGTGTTCCATCGCCTCCAGAATGGGTCCACTATCCCTGGGCAACCCGATTTCTTCCCGAATCGCATCGAAATCGAAGTACGGCTGGGTGATCGTTCCATCCAAGTCGAATACCACAGCTTTTATCGGCATATTCCGCCTGACCCCTTACGCCGAAGTTGAGAAAACATCCGAGAAGACCCCGGCGTGCGCTCTGTGCAGTTTTGCCTACGCTGTCATACGTTGCCGTATCCTGCACCTTCTGTCAAGGAATTGATACGCGACCATGCCGCCTTGTCCGCCCGAGAGTGCCCTGGGTATTCGGATACAAAGGACGCTGAGGTCGCCTATTTTCCCTGTTTTCGCAGCAGCTCAATGCAGTAGCGTGCGGCCTGGCTCAGCACGCGGTCCTTGCGAACGATGATGCCCGTGGGCCGAACAAACCGTTCATTCGAGAACGGTACGGCCTTGATCGTCCCGCTGGCGACCTCCTGCACGATCGTCGGCTCCGGGAGGATGCTGACCCCTCCGTTGATCTCCACCGCCCGCTTGATCGTCTCGATGTTGTCAAACTCCATGACGGGACGAACGACCGTGTTGTAGCGGGCCAGGATGGCGTCGATCCACAGGCGGGTTGGGACCGCCTTCTCGAAGGCGATGAAGCGCTCGAACTGGAGCTTGTGGATATCCACCTGCGTTTCTTTCGCCAGCGGATGCCTCGGGCTACAGGCCAGCAGCAGGGGCTCCTCCTCGAAATCGTAGACATCGAGGCGCCTGTCCTTCTTCGGCACCGCCACGATGCCGATGTCGATCTCTCCGTCGAGGATCTGCTCGTATATGACGTCGGCACTGAGGTACTCGATGTGGACGTTGACGTTCGGATAGCTGACCATGAACTTCTTGACGTAGTCCGGGAGGCTGTGCATGCCGATGCTGAAAATGGCGGCGATGTTGATCCGGGTCTCCGTGGTGGTCTTGAGCGTGTTCAGCTCGCTCTTGAGCAGATCGTACCGTTCGAGAATGTCTTTGGCTGCCGTGTAGAAGAGCTGCCCGGCCGCCGTCAGCTCGATCGGCCGCCTCTTGCGTGTAACCAGTTGGCACTTGTGCGCCAGTTCCAGTTGCGCCAGTTGCTGGGAAACGGCCGACTGGCTCAGCAGATGCTTCTCCGCTGTTTTCGAGAAGCTCCGTGAGTCGGCCAGGTCACAGAATATCCTAAGCATTTCTATGTGCATTATAAGTCACCCTGATGCTTGCTATCGCGATTTCGCCATTGGTTTTGCAGCGATCGACAAGCTACAATGATACCGCACTTGGGCTGACACGGCAAGCTCTCCTGAAACCAATATCAGATACGCTTATCAGATGGGGCTGTTTCCAGATGCCCGAATATAGGATAAGTGTTTGTTGTTGTTGCCCTTACTGAGTTCTACAGAGTGGTGTAGGTCCGAGGCACACCCTCGTGGTGGGATGAAGACGGACTGGGCCCTCCACCGAGGTCGGCGAGTGTAAGAAGGTGAGGTCTTTCCGTGGCGACGAAATTGAGCACCGGCTTGACGGGTCTCGATACGGTGATCGACTACCTGAGGGAAGGGGACAATGTTGTCTGGCAGGTCGACAGTATCGCTGATCTGCGGCCTTTCATCGATTCGTATGTCGAGCGGGCCAGACAGGACGGCCGCAAGATCGTCTACGTGAGATTCGCCGACCATGAGCCACTGGTGTCCGCCGACGGCGGGATCACGACGCACTCGCTGAATGCGTACGCCGGCTTCGAGACGTTCTCCACCCAGGTCCATCGGATCATCTCCGACCATGGCAGGGGGGCGTACTATGTTTTCGATTGTCTCTCCGACCTGCTCAGCGCCTGGGCCAGTGACCTGATGATCGGCAACTTCTTCGGAATCACCTGTCCCTATCTGTATGAGCTGGACACCATCGCCTATTTCGGACTCCTGCGCAACAGCCATTCCTACAAGACCATTGCCCGCATCCGTGAGACGACGCAACTGCTGCTGGACCTCTACAACTTCAAGGGGAGCATCTACGTCCATCCGCTGAAAGTCTTCCGCCGCTATGCACCCACCATGTTCCTGCCGCATCTGAAGCAGGGGGATCGCTTTCTGCCTATCACCAGCAGCGTGAATGCGACGAAGCTGATTTCGCACATCTCCGAAAGCGGACGCGAATCGATGCAGCGCAAGCTCGATCACTGGGACCGCCTGTTCCTGCGAGCCGAAGAGTTGAGCGAGGTCGAGTCCGCTTCCGCCCTGGACAAGGAGCAGACCGTCGAGCACCTGTGCCGGATCATGATTGGGCGCGAGGAGCGAATCCTCTCGTTGGCCCAAAAGCATTTCACGCTCGATGATCTACTCGAGATTAAGAGCCGGATGATTGGAACCGGCTTCATCGGCGGCAAAGCCGTCGGGATGTTGCTCGCCAACAAGATCCTCGCGAACGATCCGAGCTTTGCCCAAAGCGGACACCTGGAGCCACACGACTCGTTCTATGTCGGCTCCGACGTCTTCTACACCTACATCGTCGAGAACGGCTGGTGGAAGCGGCGCATGGCCCAGAAGACCAAGGAGGGCTACTTCGAGGTGGCTGCCGAGCTGAAGGAGAAGATGCTGACAGGCAAATTCCCGGAGCAGATTCGCGATGAGTTCCAGGAGATGCTCGAGTACTTCGGCCAGTCCCCCATCATCATTCGTTCGAGCAGTCTGCTCGAAGACGCGTTCGGGAACGCCTTCGCGGGCAAGTACGAGAGTTTCTTCTGTGTCAATCAGGGCGATCCCGAACAGCGGATGGCGTGTTTCGAGGATTTCGTTCGGCGCGTCTATTCGAGCACGATGAACAGAGACGCGTTGACGTATCGCTTGCAGAGAGGGCTCGACCAGCACGATGAGCAGATGGCGCTGCTCGTGCAGCGGGTGAGCGGCTCGTATCGGAAATCGTACTTCTTCCCCGATCTGGCCGGTGTCGGGGTCTCCCGGAATACGCTTGCCTGGAATCCGCAGCTTGACCCGAACGCGGGCATGGTACGGCTGGTGCTCGGGTTGGGCACGCGCGCCGTGAACCGGGTGGAGAACGACTATCCGCGCGTTCTGGCGCTGGACGCTCCCTTGATGAGACCCGTACGCGGGATGGACGACGTCCGGCGGTTCTCCCAGCATCACGTGGACCTGCTGGACATCAACGAGAACGCCCTCCGCGAAGTCCCCGTCCGTCAGGTCTTCGAGGAGGGGCTCGACATCCGGACGGACCTCATGGCGACAGTGGACTACGAGATGACCGAGCGAGCCAGGGCCTTGGGCAGCAGTCAGCGGTACTGGCTCTTGACCTTTGAGAAGCTCCTGGCCGAGACGCCTTTCGTGCAGCACATGCAAACGATCCTGAAGACTCTCGAGCGGAGCTATGAATACCCGGTGGATGTCGAGTTCACGGTGAATTTCACGGAAACGGGAACGCCCGTGATCAACGTGCTCCAGTGCCGTCCGCTCGAAACCAGAGGCCGGCAGCCGCATGTGGAAATCCCTTGCGAGGTTGATCCGGCCAAGGTCCTTTTCCGTTGCGACGGGTACTTCATGGGGGGGAGCATCTCCGTCGATCTCAGGAGAATCATCTACGTCCGGCCGGAAAGCTACGATCCCCTGCCGAACACGCAAAAGTATGACATCGCGCGCCTCATAGGGAACCTCAACCGCCAGATTCCCGACCGGCTGGAGATGCCCACTCTGCTGTTGGGGCCGGGTCGCTGGGGAACGACCACGCCGTCGCTCGGCGTGCCGGTCAGTTTCTCGGAGATCAACAACATCACCGTGCTGGCCGAGCTGGCCTATGAGGGCGGCAATCTGATGCCGGAGCTGTCCTTTGGGACCCATTTCTTTCAGGACCTGGTGGAGCAGGACATCTTCTACGTCGCCGTGTTCCCCCGACAGGAGGGCTTCGCCTTCGAAGAGGCCCTGCTTGAGAACATGCCGAACCACCTCGAGGACTTGATGCCGGAAAGGGCCAGGTATGCGGATGTCGTCCGAGTGTGCGACATTGCAGAGGGCCGACTTCGGATGTTGGCGGACGTGGTTTCTCAGCGGGCTCTGTGCTTCTTCGAGTGAACCTGCCGCGATGGATTATTAGCAGTCCATTGGATAGTATAAGGTTTCCTGATTGGACATATCACCATTTGACCTGTTGTTTCCGGCCTCCTGACTCGATAATATGCAGGTTGATCAGCCTCGTATGAGGTTGTCTTGGCTGCCGTTGCGAACAGGCAGCCTTTCCGGGCAGCGATTGTGCCGCCCATCAGTGGAGGTTACTCAAGTGGCAGCGAAAACGGTGGTACAGGAAGCATACGATCAGGTTCTCAGACGGAACCCCGGCGAAACGGAGTTCCATCAGGCGGTCAAGGAAGTGTTGGACAGCCTGGTTCCTGTTCTTGATCGGCGTCCTGAGTACGTCCGGGCGGGGATCATCGATCGCCTGGTGGAGCCGGAAAGGCAGATCATCTTCCGCATCCCCTGGCAGGACGACAAAGGCAATTTCCGCATCAACCGGGGTTTTCGCGTCCAGTTCAGCAGCGCCCTCGGTCCCTACAAGGGCGGCATCCGTCTCCACCCCACAGTCTATCTGGGCATCATCAAGTTCCTTGGCTTCGAGCAGATCCTGAAGAACTCCCTCACGGGCCTGATGATGGGAGGCGCCAAGGGCGGTTCGGATTTCGACCCGAAGGGCAAGTCCGAGGGTGAGATCATGCGATTCTGTCAAAGCCTGATGACGGAGCTTTGCCGTCACATCGGGCCGGACACCGACGTGCCTGCCGGCGACATCGGCGTGGGCAGCCGGGAGATCGGCTTCATGTTTGGCCAGTACAAGCGCATCCGGAACGAGTTCACCGGCGTTCTGACGGGCAAGGGACTCGACTGGGGCGGCTCGCTCGTCCGGACCGAAGCCACCGGCTACGGTCTCGTCTACATCATTGACGAGGCGCTGAGAGCCCAGGGCAGGAGCTTCGACGGATTGACCGTCGGCGTATCCGGCTCCGGCAACGTGGCCATCTTCGCGACCGAGAAGGCTCAGAAGCTCGGCGCCAAAGTTGTGACGGTCAGCGATTCCAACGGCTTCGTGTACGATCCCGACGGCATCGACCTGGACGCCGTCAAGCGGATCAAGCTCGTCGAACGGGGCCGGATTCGGGACTACGTCAACACCCGCAAACGCGCTCAGTACACCGAGGGGTGCAGCGGTGTCTGGAACATCAAGTGCGATATCGCGCTGCCCTGTGCCACCCAGAACGAACTCGACGAAGCAGCGGCCAAGACACTCGTCAAGAACGGCTGCATCGCCGTCGGCGAAGGGGCCAATATGCCTTGTACGCCCGAGGCAGCCGATGTCTTCCTCGAGAGCAAGGTCCTCTTCCTGCCCGGCAAGGCTGCCAACGCCGGCGGTGTCGCGGTTTCCGGTCTGGAGATGGCGCAGAACAGCCAACGCCTGCCGTGGAGCTTCGAGAAGGCCGATGCCGAGCTGAAGAAGATCATGGTCACGATCTACAAGAACACCAGCGAGGCCGCCCGTGAATACGGGTGCGAAGGCAACTACGTGGTAGGGGCGAACATCGCCGGCTTCCTCAAGGTGGCCAATGCGATGCTGGCCCAAGGGCTTGTCTGAGACAAGGCCTGCTTCTTCACGTGCCCAAGGGCGCCTCTTTCAGGGGCGCCCTTTTTTCTTTCGCTGCCGCTGCCACGAAGACGCAGTCGCTGTTTTTCGTTGCGTCCGCCATGCGGCGGCAATACAATGCGCGCATGTCAAAGGAAGTCGACACGGACAAGGTGGTTCGCCAGCACCTCGAAATGGAGGGGTTCTTCACGGGGTATGTGATCCGCGGCGCCAAGGCGAGAGAATCCGCCGAGCCGCTCCACCCCGAGTCACAGGAGAAAGCCTCCATCCCGGGACCGAGTTCCAACGCGGCCGAGGAACTGGAAGCGATCGCCGCGGAGGTCAGGCGGTGCTGCAAGTGCGGCTTGGGGGCTACCCGGACGCACGGGGTCCCAGGGGAGGGCAGTCCGAACGCGCGGATCATGTTCATCGGCGAGGCGCCGGGGGCGGATGAAGACGCGCAAGGCCGGCCGTTCGTGGGCCGGGCCGGACAGCTTCTCGACAAGATCATCGCCGCTTGTGGCCTCAAACGCGAAGAGGTCTATATCGCCAACATCCTCAAATGTCGCCCGCCGGACAATCGCGACCCCCGCGAGGACGAAGTTTTCAGTTGCCTGCCATACTTGCAGAGGCAGATCGAGGTCATCAGGCCCCAAGTCATCGTGGCGCTCGGGGCCCATGCCGCCAGGACCCTTCTCGGCACCGAGAAATCCATTGGTCAGCTCCGGGGCCAGTTCCAGGAGTATTCGCCCGGCTTGGGGCAGCCCACTATCAGGCTCATGGCGACCTACCATCCCGCCTATATTCTGCGGAACTACACGCCGGATACGCGACGGCGCGTCTGGGAGGACATGAAAAAAGTCCTCGTCGAATTGGGTCTGCCGGTTCCGGATCGAGGCAAGGGTTGACTTTCCGCAGCCGGCCGGTGTCGGGATGCGGGAAATCCGTCACAAATCGCGCAGAATCCGCATTTCCGTAACAACTCGGTAACACTCCGCACATAGACTGCGACCAGCAAGACCGGAAGGACTGATTCTCGCGGTTCCGCTTGGCCCGGCCGGGTTGAGAGGAGGCCGGCGGCCACAGAATCCGCCACTTTCTGCGCAATGCCGGCCCGGCAAAGCCGTCTATAAAAGGGTGGCAGCCGCGCGATTCGTTGTCCGGGGGGCGAGCGGTGCAACCTGAATTGCTTGAAAGAACACGCGAATTCGAGTATAAACAAAGGTTCAGCCTACTATCGGAGGCAGGTTGATCTCCAATCGGTGCGGCTCACTGCGTGCGGATCTATGAGAAAGGTGAGGACATGAAAAGGATCGGTCTATTCGGGGCTCTTGTTGTCTGTATGTGCATGGGGACCGGCTACGGCGAGACGCACAAGGTCCCCAGCCAGTACGCGACCATTCAGGCGGGAATCGATGCCTCCGAAGACGGTGACGTCGTGCTGGTGGCGCCCGGGGTCTACTTTCAGACGATCAACTTCCGCGGCAAGGATATCACGGTGACCAGCACGGACCCTGACGATTCCAGGGTGGTCGGCTACACGGTTCTCAACGCCGATGGCGAAGGTTCGGTGGTTACGTTTGCCCAGGGCGAAACCACGCGGGCGGTGCTGACCGGTTTCACGATCACCGGCGGCACCGGCACCTACCATCCCGAACTGGGCGGGAGCACTACCGAGAGGCTCTACATGGGCGCCGGGATCTACTGTAGCAACAGCTCACCTACCATCACGAGGAATGTGATTGTTCGCAACGCGGGTCTGTTCCGGATCGCCGACAACGAGATGCAGGTCGACCTGTGCTTCGGAGGGGGGATCGGCTGCTGGCAGGGCAGTCCTATCGTCACGTACAACACCATCCGAAACAACAGCGCCTATGTCGGGGCCGGGATGATCGGTTACTTCGGAGAACCCACGGTCCATAACAACGTCATCTTTGACAACTCCGCGTATCTGGGCGGTGGTCTGATCGTGTTTGCCGGCTCGGTCTACAACAACACCATCGTGCGGAATGACTGCGATTTCGGATCGACGCTCGGCATCGGGCTGGACACGGGCATGGGCGGCAACCTCTATCTCGTCCCCGCAGCGGAGTTCGGGCACCTCCGGATATTCAACAACGTCATCAGCGATGCCCGCTCCGGCGGGGATCTGTTCTGGGAAGGTGATCTGGACTATTCCTCTGTGACATACAACAACGTATGGGGCAACTCTCCGGGCAATTACGGGTACATCGACCCGCAGACCCATTCCGTGCTGTACGACGGGGACGGGGACCTGACCGGCCTCAACGGCAACATCTCCGAGAATCCACAATTCCTGTCCACGGCGAGCAAGAACTTTCACCTGACCCTGGAGTCGCCCTGCATCAACGGGGGCGATCCGGAGTTCATCGCTCCGGCCGGCCAGACGGACATGGACGGCGAGGAACGCATCTACGCCGCCCGAATCGATATGGGAGCCGATGAATACGTCGGCTACGTCAAGCCGGTCGCCTCGGCGGGTCCGGACGTCCACGTTCTGGCCGTGAACGAAACTGTTACGCTTGACGGCACCGGCAGCTTCTTCTATGACTCGTTGGACATCCAGAGCTATCAGTGGACGCAGGTCGCCGGACCGAATGTGGTCCTCGAAGGCGTCGATTCGGCTATGCCCTGGTTTGTCGCCCCAGCCGAGGGCAACTACTCCTTCCGGCTGGTGGTGGGCGACAGCCGGTACTCCAGTGGTCCGGACGACGTCCTGGTCTACGTCGGCCCCAATGTTCTGCCTGTGGCCGACGCCGGCGAGGATCGTGTCTGGCAGGCCCCCGGGCAGATCACGCTGGACGGAACGGGTTCGTACGACCCCGACCCGGTCGACTATTTGAGCTACACCTGGACCCAGTTGGCCGGTCCGAGTGTAGTGCTACAGAGTCCGGATGGCGCCACGCCGGTCTTCGAGGCCCAGCCGGGTGAAACCTACACCTTCGAACTGGTCGTCAGCGATGGGTTCGGCGACAGCGAGTCCAGTCAGGTGACGCTTGTGACGGTGCGCGCGACGACCGATCTGCGGACGCTGGCGATTGAACCGATAAGCAACCAAACCCCTCGCTATGCCGACGTCTCCGGAACCAGGATCGTAGCCGTAGCGGACCCGGGGACCTCCAACTGGCGGATCGCCTGGACGGATTTCGCAACGGGATTGACCGAGACATTCTCGGCCGGCGGGTTCAGCGCACAGCCCAAGGTGGACGGCAATCTGGTCGTCTGGGCGGGCGGGCCTCCCGTCGGCGGGTCTCTGACGCGGATGTGCACGGGGATCTACCTGCGCGATCTTGCTGCCGAAGACCACATCACCCTGCGACCGTACACGGACCATGAATCCTACAGCCACCCGGCTATTTCAGGCCACAAGGTCGTATGGGTCCAGCACGCGGGCATTGACCGCAACGTCGCGGGCCAATGGGCCAACATGCCATACGATATCTGCGGCGCCGACATCAGCGATCCGGAGAATCCCGTCTACTTCACGGTCGCCACGAATGTGGGCCGCAGAGACCCGTTCCCGTATCAGAGCCCGGCCAACGACTATGACGACGTGGTTGACATTTCCGGCGATCTCGTGGTCTGGGAAGGTAACGGCGACATCTACGCCGCCAACATCGCGGACCTGAACAACATCGAGGTATTCACCGTCTGTAACGACCCGGCTCGCCAGCGCGACCCGGCGGTCTCGGGGCGATATGTTGTCTGGACCGATGAACGCAACGACCAGGGTGATATCTACGGGGCCGAGATTCTTGATCCCGATCATGTCAGGGTGTTCGAGATCGCCAAAGGTCGCAAGGGACAGCGGCAGCCGGCCGTGGACGGTTGCATGGTTGCCTATCTGGATGGCGAGGAGTCCGGCGGCCAGATCCGGGTGGCGTGTATCACGGCCAACCACGGCGTGATGAATCTGGGCCTGCCTGCCACACTATACGGTTTGTCGCCTGTCCTGGAGGGTACCTCGCTGGTGTGGCTGAGCTCCTACGGGCCGGTCCAGGGTCTGAGACTGGCATTCGGCTACGCCATCTTTGACGGGACGGTTCAGAACGCCACCACGGGCCAACGCTACGATTACGTCCAGCACGCAATCGCCTCCGGCGGCGCCGGCGACGAGATCGTGCTGCCCGAGGGCGTCTATCGAGAATCGATCCATTTCCTCGGCAGAGCGTTGACGGTGCGGTCGGAGGCCCCGGACGATCCGGCGGTCGTGGCCGCGACGGTCCTTGAGGGATCGGCCAACATCGTGACGTTTGACTCCGAAGAGCAGAGTGACAGCATCCTCGACGGCATGACCATCCGGGGAGGAAACGCGGGAATCCTCGTATCGGCCTCCGGACCGACCATTAAACGGTGCACCATCAAAGGCAATCGCAACGGCATGTTCGTCGTCAACCAGGGCCGGCCCGACGTTGTCCAGTCGCGCATTGTGGCCAATTCCGGCGCCGGCGTAGAGATGTCGATTCCCACCGGCTCGCGCACGGTTCGCCACAGCATTCCAAGGTTCGTCAACTGCATTGTCGCGGGAAATCGCGGTGCGGGCATGCTGGGTGGAAGACCGCTCCTGACCAATTGCACCGTGGTGGAGAACGCGGGTACGGGGCTGGATACTTCCGGCGCCTCTGTGGCGAGTTCGATCATCTATTTCAACGACAGAGACGGCGCCGGCGTCCAGATCAACGACAACCGTGCCGCCGTGACATACAGTGATGTCGCGGGAGGCTGGTCCGGGGAGGGCAACATTGACGCCGACCCGCTCTTCGCTGCCCCCGGGCAGTGGCTGGGGGCCGCATGGGTGGCAGGGGACTACCATCTCCGCAGTCAGGGCGGTCGCTGGGACGAGGCCGACGGCGTCTGGATTTTGGATGCTGACACCAGTCCTTGCATCGACGCGGGCGACCCGGCCGCTTCGATCCTGGATGAACCTACAACGGTCAATGGCGCTTCGGTGGTGAATTCGCGGATCGATATGGGCGCTTACGGCGGTACGCCGCAGGCCAGCGTCGTCGCTGGGGGCAATTGAGCCCGGCGGTGCGGAACTGCAAACGGAAAGAGATGAGAATTGACTCGGCGGGCCTCGTTGCGACGGGGCCCGCCGGCGTTACACCGGCAGGGCACCGGGCGGTCAGTGCGTGCGGCCCAGCAAGTCCGTCAGTCGCTGCAACTCCCCCGGTTTCATGTGGTAGCTGTGCTCGTCGTCGGGGAATCGCCGGGCCTTCACCTCCTCGGCATACGCGCGGAATGCCTCGATCGATCGCGGTCCCAGCTCTGCGTATGTCTTGGAGAACTTCGGCAGTCTCCCGTCGGTCAGCCCCAGGATGTCCGGAGCGACGAGAACCTGCCCGTCGCAAGCAGGACCGGAACCACAACTGATTACCGGAATCTCGCTCCGCTCTGTGATAATCTGGGAAACTTCCGCTGCGGCCCCCTCGATAAGCAGCGCAGCGGCACCGGCGTTGACCATCTGACGAGCCAGGTCAATCAACTGCATCGCGATCTCTGCCGTCGTTGCCTCGGCGCGGAACCGACCGACGGTGCTGATCCTCTGCGGCCGTATGCCGATGTGGGCCATCACGGCGATTCCCGAATCACTGACGGCTCGAATCGTGTCGAGATGAGCGCCGGCGGCCTCGATCTTCACCATCTGCGCTCCGGATTCCACCAGGAACCGGCCGGCATTGCGAATCGCCTCGCCCGCACTGATCTGGTAAGACAGGAAAGGCATGTCGGCGACGAGATAGACGTCGGGGGCGCCACGACGAACAGCGGCGGTCAGCGCGACCATGATGTCCATCGTGGCCGGCAGCGTGGAATCGAATCCGAACATGAGCTGCGCTGCGGAGTCACCGACAATGATCATGTCAACGCCCGCCTGGCCCACCTGACGCGCGGTGGTGTAGTCGTAACAGCTCACGACGGCGATGGCACGGCCATCCCGCTTGGCCTGCAACAGATCCAAAATCGTGATGCGGCTGTTCATAGGAGGGGAGTCCGAAACAAGTAACAAGCTTTCCGTGAAAATAGCAGAACACATGGGGCTCGGCAAGGGTAAAATGCAAAGATTGAGGGTCGGCAATGAGGCTATTGGGAGACCCACGCCAAAAAAAACTGTCGATTTCGGGATTTAGTCCTTGATTCCTGAACGGAAGTGAGTATTTTCTGGGTATCCTTGCTTTTTCACTAAAGAATTTCCGTGGGACACTACGATGATAAGAGCAAGGATGCCTTTTCTGAAGGCGTTTACTTAGCTTTTCATCACCCTCCTCCGAAGCCAGATTCTGTTACATTAGAATCTGGCTTTTTGACGGCCCTCCCGTGTTAATCTGAATAGACTGTCGCATGGTGCTATGGGCTGAGTGGGATTGACGGGTGTTTGCGAGGTTCTGCTTCCGGCGTTCTGCGTCAACCTCACGTTTCCTCTTCTTGCCTTCCTTTCCAGCGAGAGCGGTCACGCCGGCGGTTCCGGAATCGTAGACCGATGCCGGTCGGCTCCGGGGGTGGTGCTCCGAGGCGAAACCAGGTCCCAACGGTGGTTATCGGGCGTGTCGCTGCCCGCATCCGGGATTGCGCCCGCTGGTTGGGAGCTGGATTCAGCGGTGCGGGCATTTGGCCGATGAGAAGACAGCGTGATGCGGGGAGGGGCGATGCGCCATGGATGTATGGCCGGGACCATGAGAACGATCGCCGTTGTCAACCAGAAGGGCGGCTGCGGTAAGACGACTACGGCAGTGAATCTGTCGGTGGCGTTTGCCAAAATGGGCCGCCGCGTTCTCCTGGTGGACCTGGACCCACAGGGACACGCGACCATGGGCATGGGGTTCGACCCGGATGCTTTCGAGAAGACCATCTACGATGGACTGGTCGACCGGCGGGCGTCGATCGTCAAGGTGGCGGTGGCCACCGACGTGGAGTGGCTCGACCTGGTGCCGAGCAACGTGAGGCTGGCCGGGGCCGAAGTGGAGCTGCAAGGTGTGCTCGGCAAGGAGCTGGTGCTTGGGGAATGGCTGCGCACCGTGGCGGACCACTATGACATGTGCATTATCGATTGCCCTCCGGCACTGGGACTGCTCATGCTCAACGCCCTGGTAGCCAGCACGGATGTGATTATCCCGGTTCAGGTTCACTTCTACGCCTTCGAAGGTTTGAAGCGTCTGCTGGAGACCATCCGCGTGCTCAAAAAGCGGTTTCATCCGTGTTCGGCGCGGACGCTCGGTCTGTTGTTGACCTTTGTCGAGGACCGCCCCGCTTACACGCGCAAGGTCCAATTGCAGTTGCGCGAGTTGTTCGGCGATCTCGTCTTCGACACGGTGATCCACAAGACGATTCGGCTGGTGGAGGCCCCGGAAGCGGGCAAGTCGATCTTCACGTTTGCGCCGGACAGCAAGGCCGCTTGCGAATACACGATGCTGGCCGATGAGATCGAGGCTCGATTGCGTGCGAACGTGCCGGTGCTGGCAGGGACGTGATTCGGCCGGATGCTCAAACACGTCGGCCCGTCCGGCCGCAGGCGGATCACACGCGGCGGTTGTGCGCATCGAAACACTCCTGTATGATGATCGAGAAGACGGATTCCCTTTGGTCATCTGGAGTGTCATGCTATGGTGCCTCGAATCGAACTACGCCGGGAGGGGCCTCGTTGCTCGCGAATCGTTCATGGCCTTTGGAGGCTGGCGGATTGGGGCAGGAGTGAAGCGGAGATTCGAGAATTGCTCGCTGGCTGCCTCGAACTCGGCATTACGACGTTCGACCATGCCGACATCTATGGCGATTACACGTGTGAGTCTCTTTTCGGCCGGGCGCTGGCCGCCAGTGGTATCGAGCGGTCGCAAATCCAGTTGGTCACCAAGTGCGGCATCAAGCTCGTGTCACGAAACCGGCCGGCGCATGCCGGCAAGTGCTACGACACCACGGCCGCGCACATCATCGCGTCCGCAGAGAACTCGCTGAGGAGTCTCCGGGTCGATTACCTTGACCTGTTGCTCATTCACCGCCCGAATCCTCTGACGGACCCGCGCGAGGTCAACGACGCCTTCATGGCTCTGAAGGATTCCGGAAAGGTGCTGCACTTTGGGGTCTCGAACTTCCTGCCTTCGCAATTCGAGATGCTGGCCTCGAAGCTCGACGTTCCTCTCGTGACGAATCAGATCGAGTACTCGGTCATGCATCTCGATCCGCACGCCGATGGGAGTCTCGACCTTTGTCAGAGACTGGACATTCGACCGATGGCGTGGTCGCCGATGGGGGGCGGCCGGCTGTTCCATGAAGAATCCGAGCAGGCGGACCGGCTGCGTGACGTCCTGGGCCGGATCGGCCGGCGAGCCGGTGGGGCATCCATGGACCAGGTGGCGCTGGCCTGGGTGCTCATGCATCCGGCTCAGTTCGTGCCGGTGCTGGGCACCGGACGCCTATCTCGCATCCGGAAAGCCGTGGAGGCTCTGGGCCTGCTCCTGTCGCGCGAGCAGTGGTTCGAGATCTGGTGCGCCTCGACTGGACGCGATGTGCCGTAGGAACGGTGTGGCGTCCGCGGCGATTGCGGTGTCACGGCACGCACGTCCGGACCAGGGCATCCTATACCTGGGGCAGGACGATGCCGTCCTGGTGTTGGTATCTGCCGTGCCGGTCGCCGTAGGAGACTTCGCAGGGAATCTCGGATTCGAAGAACAGGACCTGGGCCAGCCCCTCGTCCGCGTAGACCTTGGCCGGCAGGGGGGTGGTGTTGGAGATCTCCAGCACCGCCCGGCCTTCCCAGCCCGGCTCGAAGGGGGTGACGTTGACGATGATGCCGCAGCGGGCATAGGTGGACTTGCCCACGCAGAGCGTCAGGACGTTCTGCGGGATGCGGAACGTCTCCACGCTCAGGGCCAGCGCGAAGCTGTTGGGCGGGATCAGGCAGACATCGCTCTCGATTTCGACGAGCCCTCTGACGTCGAACGCCTTCGGATCGACCACCGAGCCGTAGACGTTGGTGAAGATGCGGAAATGCCGCGAGACGCGAATGTCGTAGCCGAAGGAGGACAGGCCGTAGGAAACGACGGCGCGCCCGTCCCGCTGCCGCACCTGCTGCTCGACGAACGGCTCGATCATGCGTTGCTCGACAGCCATCTTCCTGATCCAAACGTCCGGGCGTATGCTCATAGGTCTGCTCCTGTTCTCATTGCCGTGGCGACGCCAGTTCCTCTCGCAGCCTCCGGGCGGCGAGAACCATGTTCCTCAACGACGCTTCGACCTCGGGCCACTGCCGGGTCTTGAGACCGCAGTCGGGATTGACCCACAACTGCTCGACGCGCAGCACTTCGGCCATCTTCCGGATCAAGTCCACCATTTCTTCCGTCGAGGGCACTCCCGGGCTGTGGATATCATACACGCCCGGGCCGATATCGTTAGGGTATTTATAGTCCACGAAGGCGTTGAGCAGCTCGACGTCCGAGCGGGAGGCCTCGATCGAGATGACGTCGGCGTCGAGACCGGCGATGGCCTCGATGATCTCGTTGAAATCGCTGTAGCACATGTGCGTGTGGATCTGCGTGCGGTCGTCCACGCCGCAGGTGGCCAGGCGGAAGGCCTTGACGGCCCAGTCCAGGTACTCCGGCCGCTCGGACTGTCGCAGAGGCAGTCCCTCGCGAATGGCAGGTTCATCGATCTGAACGATCCGAATGCCGGCCGCCTCCAGATCGCGCACCTCGTCGCGAATGCTCAGGGCGATCTGGTAAGCCGTGTCGCGACGCGGCTGATCCTCGCGGACGAAAGACCATTGCAGGATGGTGATCGGCCCGGTGAGCATCCCCTTGACCGGCTTGTCCGTCAGCGACTGTGTGTAGGTGATCCACTCCACCGTCATGGGAAGCGGCCGGTAGACATCGCCATAGATGATCGGCGGCTTGACGCAACGCGAGCCATAGCTTTGTACCCAGCCGTTTTCCGTGAAGGCAAAGCCCTCGAGCAGCTCACCGAAGTACTCCACCATGTCGTTGCGTTCGGGCTCCCCGTGAACGAGCACGTCCAGGCCGACGTCTTCCTGGAAACGAACCACGGTTTCGATTTCGCGTCGCATGGCTTGCGTGTACTCAGCGTCGGTCAGGCGTCCCTTACGGAAGTCGGCGCGGGTTTTTCGAATCTCCGCCGTTTGCGGGAAGGAGCCGATCGTCGTGGTAGGCAGCAAGGGCAGCGCCAGTTCGGCTTGTTGGAGACTCTTTCTCTGACCGAAGAAGGGCTTGCGGCGGTGGAACATCTCTTCCGAGAGCGAATCCAACCGCTTTCGCACGGCGGCGTTGCATACGCGGCCGGACGCCTGCCCCTTGTCGAAGACAGCTCGATTGGCTTGCAGGACATCGCCGACGGCCGCTCGTCCTTCATTGGCCGCCTTCGTCAGTACCGCTACCTCCTGCAACTTCTGTTTGGCGAAGGCAAGACGCTCCTGGACGACGGGGTCCATCGTTCCTTCGCTTTCCACGTCCACGGGGCTGTGCAGCAGCGAGCAGGACGGGGCCAGAATCAGTCGCTCAGTCCCGATGGTCGTTGCGGCCTTGTCGACGAGATCGAGCGTTGCGGCCAGATCTGTCTTCCAGATGTTGCGTCCGTTGACGACACCCAGCGATAGTGCGGCGTCTGGGGGAAGCAGCGCCAAGGCCTTCTCCAGTTGTTCCGGGGCCCGGACCACGTCGAGATGGATCGCGTCGAAGGGCAATCTCATGGCCCAGTCGACGTTGTCGCCCAGGCTGCCGAAGTAGGTGGTCAGACACAGCTTCAGTCTCTTTCTGGCTTGGGCGAAGCGTTTGTAGACGCTTTCGAAAGCGGCCGGGACTCGCTCATCGAGATCGAGGACCAGTACGGGCTCATCGACCTGGATCCACCGGGCGCCCGCCGATTCGAGCCGCCCGATCACTTCGATATACACTGACAGCGCCTGATCGAGCAGGTCGAGCGGTTCCAGACCGGGGCTCTTGGACTTGCCCAGGAGCAGATACGAAACCGGGCCCAACATCACCGACCGTGTGAGGATGCCCTGGCCCTTGGCTTCGAGAAACTCATCGATGATCTTCGATGATGCGAGCCGGAATTCCAGACCATCCTCGAACTCCGGGACGATGTAGTGGTAGTTCGTGTCGAACCACTTGGTCATCTCCATCGCGTGGGCGTTGTCGGTGCCTCGGGCCATGGCGAAATACGTGTCCATATCAATGGTGGCGTCCTTGAGGCCGAACCGCAAGGGGACCGCCCCGAGCATGCACGTGGTGTCGAGCACGTGATCGTACAGCGAGAAGTCATTCGAGGGGATGTGGTCGATGCCCAGTTCCCTCTGAAGCGCCCAGTGGGTTGCTCGCAGTCGCCGGCCTGTCTCCACGAGGGACGCCAGATCGGTGCGGCCGGCCCAGTAGGCTTCCAGAACCTTCTTGAGTTCCCTGTCTGTGCCAATACGTGGAAAGCCGAGGTTGGTACTAATCGTCATGTTCTATTCTCCTGAGTACCAGTCCAGGTGATGAGGAGTATCCTCGGGAGGCTCGGGCGCCATTCCCGTTGCGGAACGGAGCGAAGCGTCGAGCGCGTTGTCTGCCAGAAACGCTTGCACGGTGTGCCGGGCGCCATCGGGCAGGTACGAACGGATCTCGTCGAGGTCGTGCTTCGAAAGCAGGGGAGGGACGAACGTTGTGCGAAACTCGCATGGCGTCCCGCCGGCCGCGAGCCGCGCGATGCTGTCGCGGATGGCCTCGACGGGCGCATCGACCCCGGTCAGTTGCGGATACCTGGCAAACGGGGCCTTGATGTCCATCGCCACGCAATCGAGGAGATGCCCGGCCAGCAGGTCCGCCAGGACGTCCGGGCGACTGCCGTTGGTGTCGAGCTTGACCTTCAGTCTCATAGCCCTGATCTGCTCGATGAAAGCCCTGAGGTCCTCCTGCAGTGTAGGCTCGCCGCCGGTGATGACGACGCCGTCAAGAAAAGCGGCGCGGCTCTGCAGGGCGTCGACTACAAGTCCTTCGTCGACGAGTTCGGCTGTCGGGCGGTCGAGCGGCAGCAGCGGCCCGTTGTGACAGAACGGGCAACGGAAGTTGCAGCCCTGCGTAAAGACGATTGCAGCAAGATGGCCTGGATAGTCGCTCAATGTCAACGCCTGAAAACCGCCGATTCTCATGAGGTCGCCTTGATCTGGAAGTAGCGTCGCTGTTCGAATTCTGCCTGTTTGCCTTCGTTCCACTGATCCACAGGACGCAGGTAGCCGACCACGCGAGCATATACCTCCGTCTTGCGGCCACAGTGCGGACATTGTTGGACTTGGCCGCGCAAATAGCCGTGCTCGGCGCAGATGCTGAACACCGGCGAGATGGTGAAATAGGGCAGTCGGTAGTTCGTGCAGACCTTGCGGACGAACCGCTTGACGGCATTGGGATCGGCGACCGCCTCGCCGAGATTGATGTGCAGTCCGGTGCCCCCGGTGTACCTGGCCTGAAGGTCGTCCTGGAGTTCGAGCACCTCCCAGATGTCGTTGGTGTAGTTGACGGGCAGTTGGGTCGAGTTGGTGTAGAACGGCTCGCTCCGGCTGGCCTGTGGCGATGTGTTGGCGCTGGTGATATTGGGGTACTTCTGTCGGTCCAGCCGAGCCAGACGATAGCTGGTCCCCTCAGCGGGTGTGGCTTCGAGGTTGTACAGATTGCCGGTCTGTTCCTGGAACGTCAGCAGCCGGGCACGCATGTGGTCCAGGATTCGGGCGGCGAAGCCCCTGCCCTCGGCGGTCCCGATGTCCTTTCCCAACAGGTTCCGGCTGGCCTCGTTCATCCCGACCAGCCCGATCGTGGAGAAGTGATTGTGCCAGTACTGGTCGTAGTGTTCCTTGACGCCCCGGAGGTAGAACCGCGTGTAGGGGTAGAGATTCCTGTCAGTGAGGCGTTCGAGCAGCTTGCGCTTGATCTCCAGACTGCTGCGGGCCAGGTCCATGAGCCGATCGAGCCGCGTGACGAATTCGCTCTCGTCGGCGCTGATGTGACCCAGCCGGGGCATGTTGATCGTGACGACGCCGATCGAGCCGGTCAGGGGATTGGCCCCGAAGAGCCCGCCGCCGCGCTTCTCGAGGTGACGCAGGTCGAGCCTCAAACGGCAGCACATCGATCGCGCGTCGGCCACCGACATGTCGCTGTTGATGAAGTTCGCAAAGTTGGGGATACCGTATTTGGCTGTGACCTGCCAGAGAGTCTCCAACTCTGGCGCGTCCCAGTCAAAATCCGCGGTGATGTTATAGGTGGGGATCGGAAACGTGAAGACCCGGTTCCTGGCGTCGCCCTGGGCCATCACGTCGAGAAAGGCCCGGTTGAACGTTCGCATCTCAGGCTCGAATTCGCGGTAGGCGCGGTCCATCAGTTGTCCACCGATCACCACGGGCTGGTCGGCGAGTGTCGCAGGGGCTTTCAGGTCGAGCGTAATGTTGGTGAACGGCGTCTGGAAGCCCACGCGGGTGGGGATGTTGACGTTGAAGACGAATTCCTGGAGGGCCTGCCGCACTTCGCGCTCGTCCAGGCCGTCGTACCGGATGAACGGGGCCAGCAGCGTGTCCACATTCGAGAACGCTTGGGCGCCGGCGGCCTCGCCCTGCAACGTGTAGAAGAAGTTGACGATCTGCCCCAGGGCGGTGCGGAAGTGTCGGGCGGGACTGCTCTCGGTCTTGCCCGCGACGCCCTGGAAGCCGCAGCGCAGCAGGTCGTGGAGGTCCCAGCCGACGCAGTAGACGCTGAGCATGCCCAGATCATGGATGTGGAAGTCGCCCGAGATATGGGCCTCGCGGATGTTCTGTGGATAGATCTTGTTGAGCCAGTACGTCTTGCTGATTTCGCTGGAGATGTAGTTGTTCAGCCCTTGCAGCGAGTAGGACATGTTGCTGTTCTCCTGGACCTGCCAGTCCAGTCGGTCGAGGTAGTTGTCGATCAGATCGACGTCGGCCTTCTGCGTCAGTTCGCGGATTCTCGCGTGCTGTTCGCGATAGAGGATGTAGGCCTTGGCAGTCTTCTTGAAGGGGCTTGTCAGAAGGACATCTTCGACCAGGTCCTGCAATTGTTCGACACTGGGTGTGTTAGTCAGCGTCATTTGTGCCAGGCTGAGGACACGCAGGGTCAGTGGACAGGCGGTTTCCGGTCCGAACTGCCCGGTGGCGGCGCCCGCCTTCGCGATGGCGGCCTGGATCTTCGATGCGTCGAAGGGAGCTTGTCTGCCGTCTCGTTTCCGGACGGTGGTGAAACCGCCTGAGAGGGTGGTCTGTTTCTGGGTCGTGGTATCACTCGTGTCGGTGAGGTTGGGCATGACAGCACTCCTTGCTGAGATGATGGACTGGTGCGTCCTTTTCCATTGGACCAGTGATTACGGATCGGCGGGTGCACGCGCACCGAGTACCCGATTGAGGCAATTGGCCGCGGAAGACAAGGCAGGATACGTGCCGTCGGACGCCGAGAGGAGAAGACCTTTCCCCGCCGGCGGTCGCACGAGCAATTGCCTTTCAACGCGAAAGCGACATTGCCGTCGTCCACACCAACCGTGTGGGTTGTTGGCAGGTCTTCGGACTCGCGGGCGTGTCAGAGCCAGGCTCTGCGTTCCTACCGGCCATCGCTTCCCACCCGTTCGGGCAGTGCTCAATGATGGCGGTCGTTCCCACTTACCGCTGCGCGACAGTTCCGGATTCGCACCGGATTCCCTCTTTTCGGTGTCCCCACCTTCGGGACACACCAACAACGGGATCCGAGATTAGCGAGCCTGCCGATTGCCGTCAACCACAAAACGCCAGGAAAATTCTTCGGGTGTCTGTGCGAATTTCGCGGCAAGGCCCGTTTTCCACCACGGAGCGCCATGTGTGGCAGCGGCAAACGGAGCAAGGCGGAGTTTGCCGATGGCTTCGAGGGCATGCGTATCACCATCGGCAAGCCTGCGCTTGCCGCTGCCACACGGCTGCCAGGATATTTTCACAGACACTCGCTCGGCGTGTCTGTCAGGATTTCAGGGCAGCATTCCCTTGCGGACGCAGCCCCGCCAGGGGTGGCAGCCTCAAAGCTTGTCCTGAGCGAAGCCGAACGGATCCGCTCAGGACTTGGGGATGGATCGCCTCGCAGAGGCCTTTCCGTACGGATGCGCCACTCCCATTCGCCATCCCCAAAGCTCCGTTGCACTACGCTTTGAGGCTGCCACCCACATGCCACGATATTTTCACACACACATTCTTCGGCATGTCTGTCCAGCTTTTACGGCAAGCCCCATTCAGGCATAGAGAGTTGCGTGTGGCAGCCTCAAGCTCGAAGAGCTTGGGGATGGTTCCGTGCATGGGCGACCTTCTGCCGTCGCTTCGGCAGTCAAGTCCGCCATCCCCAAGGCTCCGCCTTGAGGATGCCACACACACACACACCAGGATGTTTTCACACACCTTTCTTTGGCCTCTGTGCAGGTCCAAGTGCGCACAGTCGAAGCACAGATGGTGTCTGTCTTGTTCTCCCCCATCCGCCGTTGGCAGGCTGTCAGTGATCGACTTCGGGGCTGGCCATGATGTAGTCGAGCACGTCGGTCATCCTGGCGGTCGCGACGGCCACGGTGCAGTCGGCGGCCCCATAGTACAGGCGCAGCTCATCGGTGTTCTTGTCGACCGTGGCGCCCGTGGGGAACACAACGTCGCCGACGTCGCCGACGCGCTCGTAGTGGGCGTGCGGGCCCAGAATCCACTCGTCGCTTCGGCGCAGGAGTATCCAGGGCCGTTGCAGGTCCAGCAGGGCCAAGCCGGTACGATAGATCTGCCCGGCAGTGGTGCTGCGTACGCCGTGGTAGAAGATCAGCCAGCCTTCCGGTGTCTCGATCGGCTGGCAGGCCAGGCCGACCCGGTGACAGTCCCAATAGGCCGCGCGGGTCGGAATCAGGAGCTGGTGATCGCCCCAGTGCTTCAGGTCCGGCGAGAAGCTGATCCAGATGTGCGCTTCGCCCCGCACGATCGGCCGGTGAATCAGCGCGAACCGCCCGTCGAACCGACGGGGGAACAGGCACGCGTCCTTGTCTTCCGGAGGCAGCAGGCCGCCCAGACGGGCAAACGTGCGGAAGTTCTTGGTGATGGCCAGCGAGACGATCGGTCCGCCCTCGCTGAAAGACACGTACGTGACCGCGAACTGCTTCTGCTCCTGGAGCCAGACGATGCGCGGGTCTTCCAGGCCCCACCGTTCCTCGTGGGTGGTTGGGTCGGCGGTCAGCGTCGGCTCGGGGTCCACGGTCCAGTCGGTCAGGCCGTTGGGGCTGCGAGCGACCGTCAGATGAGAAAACCCTCGCATGTCTTCGACGCGGACCAGCAGCAGCGTTTGGCCGTCCAGCCGGGCGGCGCCGGGGTTGAAGACCGCGTTGGCGGCGTAAGGCCAGTCTTCGGCCTTGAGGATCGGGTTGCCGTCGAAGCGCGTGAAAAGCTCGTGCGCTTTCTTCTCTCTGTCGATTCGTGACATCGCGCTCATGATAAAGCCTCACGCCTTGATCAACTGCGTCTCGTACAGGCCCTGGTAGATCGAGCAGGTCTGCATGAGCTGCTCATGTTTGCCTTGAGCGACGATCCGTCCCCCATCCATCACGACGATGACATCCGCGGCGACCACCGTACTGAAGCGGTGCGCGATGATGAACGTGGTCCGGCCCTGCATGATCTCCGTGATGGCCTTGTGGATCTTGGCCTCGCTGTCGGCGTCCACCTGGCTGGTCGCCTCGTCGAAGATCAGGATCGCGGGGTTCTTCAGGATGGCCCGGGCGATCACGATCCGCTGGAGCTGTCCGCCGCTGAGTCCAACGCCGTGCTCGCCGATGACGGTATCGTAGCCCAGCGGCAACTGGTTGATGAACTCGTGAGCGAACGCCCGCCTGGCGGCCTCGACGATTTCCCCCTGTGTGGCGCCCCGACGCCCGTAGCCGATATTGGCGGTGATCGTGTCGTTGAAGGTGATAACCTCCTGGGTCACCATGCCGATCTGGCTGCGGAGGCTATCCAACGTAACTTCGGCGATGTCGTAGCCGCCGATGAGGATATGGCCGGAATCCGGATCGTAGAAGCGAGGCAGCAGGTTGGCCAGCGTGGTCTTGCCCGATCCATTGGGCCCGACGACGGCCACGTTATGGCCGGCTGTCACCGTCAGATTGACGCCCTTGAGTGTAGTTCGGTCTGCTCCAGGATATGTGAATACGACGTCGCGAAACTCGACGTTGCCCCGACCCGACGGGAGGACCACGGCGTTGGGCTTCTCCGGTTCGGTCGGATGGTCCAGCACGGCAAAGACGCGTTCGGCCGCGGCGTTGGCCTGTTGAATCTTGTTCCAGATGTCGCTGGTCTTCCGCACCGCCTCCGCGGCCCCGCCCAGCAATGCCAATAGCGCGATGAACTCGGTGCCGTCCAGGCTGCCGCCCGTGAACCAGGCCATCCCGACGATGATGGCGCCCGCCCCCGCCAGCATTCCGAGCACCTCCAGCACCGGATGGGTGGCGGCGTCCACCTTCGACATCGCCAGCAGTTGCTTGAGCAGGCGATCGTTGATCTTGCCGAATTGT
>Ga0209510_1000090_pt1 | contig 134887 bp, 115 predicted proteins | sample BiotimSIPDNA_FD_185749 | JGI IMG/M metagenome (GOLD analysis project Ga0209510, IMG submission 185749) | Anaerobic biogas reactor microbial communites from Washington, USA - Biogas_R1 time_0 SIP DNA (SPAdes) (version 2) | ecosystem: Engineered > Bioreactor > Anaerobic > Unclassified | place...
CAATACAACTTCTGACCTACCGGTGTATCAATCGTTCCCTCTTTTTCCAACCGTTCGGGAGTAATTTGAAACCATGTCATCATATTCCGGATAATTCGTTCCATATCAACCACCGGAGAGAGGAACAAGGCTTTTTTCAGAACCTTATCCGGGTAGGCTAGCAGGCTGAAATATGCTCCCATGCTGCAGGCAAAGAGATTAATTTCCCTCCAACGGGTTTTTGAGTATTTTACTATTTCAATCAGATCATGAACACAATTTTGCACCTTGCATGGAGTAATATCATCTTTTCTCTCGCCATGTTCCGGTAGATCAAAACTTAATACCTGGTATCCCTTTGCGGTTGCTTCTTGTGCAAGAAGTTCGATGACAGTATCCTCTTTATGCGACAGATTTCCATGAACTGCAATATAGAGGTTATTGCTCGTTTCTCCCCATACAATCGCGGGGATATTGTTTATTTTTATATTAACTTTCATCATGTCCTGCTTTTGGTAACAAGAATCATGCGTATAGCTTATCAATTTTGTATGATAAAAAATCGTGCAAAAAACGGGTATCTTAAATATGATTAGGCCTGCCCAAAAAAGGGGTTTCATAGCATAATGTTTGAGGAAAACCATTGGATTAATATGAGAATCAGCATCGGGTTTACTATTATCAGAATTCATTCATCCCTCAAGTCTCTGGTATCTTCAAACAAGGTTACTATAGATGTATTTTACCTTGAATTTACCTGAGTCTTATTATGCGTGATTTTTTATAGAGATAATGTCAGAAAGCATGGATGATGAAATCCTATATCAATCAAGCCGTAAGAAAGCTATCTGTCCCGATAATATTGATATCCGTGCGTTGAGGACATAGTTTGGGATCTAAAAAAAACCAATAGCAAGTATTAATGACTTTCCCTCTCTGATAAAATATCATATATGAAAATAATGATTCATTTATCTTTGGTTATCCTCCTCATGGTTATGATGGTTTATGGAGTTCAGGCAGAATCAGCCAAATTATCACCAATGAATTCGGTTATTGAGTGGCAAAATAAGGGAGATAATTTCTATTCTGTTGGGTTGTATGATTTGGCTTTGCATGAATATGAAAAGGCATTAGAGTTAATCCGGAGTGCCGGTCTTCAATTTTCTGGCTCCTTTATTGCTATTATCTGGAATAGTAAAGGAGACGCTCTCAATAAACTTGGCCGTTATAGGGAAGCATTAGATGCATATGATACTGCATTAGAGATATTTCCTTCTTTTGCCGTATCTGCAAAAAATAAAGAAAAATTGTTGGAATCGTTTCCAGAACTCGCTCATATAAAATCCGTTAAAGATGCGAAATCAGCCAATTATTCTTTTAGATTAGAGAAATGTAAAGAAATCGTCAGAAATTATTATGATACGCATATCTACCAGATTGATAATTATGATTGTGATGATATGACTCTGGATTTATCAAATCAGTTGAAAAAGGAATATATTAACTCAAAAATTGCAATTGGCGATATTGATAAAGATATCACGTACCCCTGGGAGTCAATGCATGCCTGGGTAATTGCGGAATATGAACCGGATAAATGGATTGCCTTAGAGGGAACAGGTGGATATATTGTACTTGCAGAGGATAATCCCCGATATTATCAGGGATGGTTTTTTGATGAACCCCTGGAATTTAAAAAATATCGTGAATTACGATCTCAATTGGATGATGAAATAAGATATGTAGATCAGTTGCATCGGGAATATAACTCAACAAATATGAGCCAAAACGAAAAATATTCCAAAGCAATCATCATCAAAGATCATACAGAAAAATACAGGGATTTAGAATTTAAAATTATTGCACTGTCACAAGGGATTAATTGGGAGAATTCGGATATATTCAATATAAGTACGAGGAAATCAACTTTTTTCTAGATTGGACTCGTGTTCTAATTATCTTTTTTCTCATTTCCATCAAACGCCCTCTACATCCTCTTAAAAAGATTAACGAGTTTTTTCCTAAGATTTTTATGGGTTTCTCACAATCCCTGAAAGAATATAAAAAACCTGCTCCTCATTTGTACAATTGGTTTCAGCCTTCCATATAGTCATGAAAACACCATGTGGACCCAGGAGTCCGGTTGCATACTAGTCAAATAGGAAGTATTCCATTTTTTATCCTACTGAAAAAATGTGTAATTGGGTTTTCTTTCCCATCGGCGGTAGAATAGCAGGATATGCAAGTATTAGGAATAGACCTTCGATGGTATCATCCGTCTAACAGATATCGAGCAAAATGGTTTGTAGGACTTCCCATAAAACCAGGCAAGGGATATCATGTGCCTTTTAACCCTCACTCTTGCTGCCCATGCTCCTGGTATGGATACACTCTGGTTTATCGTGGATGCGTACCCGGATATTACACCCTTTTGTTGTTTTATAACCCCGGAATCTTCTCTTTTCAACCACAAGAGAAAAATGTTTTCATTTTCTGATTTATGACCGTGTAGCGGTTGTAGCACTTGTAGCACTTCCTGAACAGACCCCCCCAAAAAAATAATTAGTGATACCTGGGAGGCTAAAAAAATTAATTTCCTTTCGATGAATTCGCTGAATATCTAAAATGCTTATAAATAAGCAGATTGTTATAGGAACAGGCCTCATATTTCAGTATTCACATGCACATGCAGGAGCCAAACCCGGAGATTGTCAGAACCTGGAAAAATACGTATGAAAAGTACCGGACCCGGCTGAAACCAAACAACAAACCGATTGAAGAGGTAATCTCGTATCTGAAACGAAAATATCCGGTAACCGAGCTGCATGAACACCACCTTAAGCAGGTTGTTCTGGGTAATGTTACAGAGAACGAATGTTATCGGGACAAAATTCCGAATAACAAAACCCCCATCCCGCTGGTTTTCAAGGTAGAGAATACTGGAGTTGGAAGATATCTGTATGAGAACCAGGATGACCTGTTTAAGGGTATTCAGATAATTGCAGGCTTTGAATGTATATCCGGGTATTTTATGGTCGAGGGAAGTAGTATCCTGTGGGATGATCTATTCGTATTTCGTGGTCTTGATGAAAGAGATCTGACGAATTATTTCCTGGTTGCTGAATACGTTGCATGTGTAAAGAAATCAGGGGATATAAGTCTTTAATACCCGACATTCACTTTTTTCCTGTTACAAAGAATGGTATAATCTCATCCGTACCAGATCCATCCTCCAGCAATCGGTTTTTAATGATTGAACCGAATAAAACCCGGATTCATCCAATTTATAGAAGGAGTCCCGGAATTTAAATCACAATATATATACATCCTTACATGGTATCAACCATGATAACCGTATGATGAAAAAGATTTTTACCCCTTGCTCTTTAAACAGATTTTTGTATCTCTGTTTTCTTGGTCTCTGTGTTTTTGCCTTCCTTGGCATGACAGCATCTGTCGCGGATGACAATCAGACTGTATTTACTCCCAATGTTGTCGGTATGACCGTTGGTGATGCAGTTGGTGCATTTAAAAACGCAGGATTTACGAATAGTCCTGATATTGAGACAGATGCTCTGGTAACCGGACAAAACCCTCCTGCCGGAATCGAAGTATCAGTTCAGGAGATCTGTACAATTACGACCAGTTCTGATACAGTATCCGGGAAGAGTCCTGTATCGAACCCCTATCTGGCATCCTCACTCTATGCTATCACTCACTTTGATCCTTCCCAGAGTGATTCAACACCCTATGGCCCACCAAGCGGTGTATTCACCATAGATCCAACATCAAAGCCTATTGTAAACGCCGGGCCAATAAACATCATCACCCTTGCTTCTACTCAGAAGGATTTCATGTGGGGAGTCGGCTCTGACCGGGTCAGTTATGTGTATGTTGGAGATGGAGGGCTGACAGAAGTTGCAGGATTTGAAGCACTGGAGGATGCCACCGGTGGTCTGATAAAGGCAATTCCCAAAGAAAATTTCCAGACATTTGCGAAAGATACTGCGGTAGGGATGAATACTACAACCATGGATGACTCCCTCATGGAACTTTTCGGAAAGAAGTACTCAGTTAGGTTTGGGAATGGTATATATTCCGTTGTAGATTCTGAAAATGTTCTCTATACCAACTATGGATCAAATCTGTATGCATTTGCACTGACAGATCCTGAAAATCCAGCAGCTGGTATTACTCCCCGGTATGTGATTAAGGATATTGTTACTGCAATACAGGGAGCAGATCATTCGGCAAATGCCCGATTATTTGGCCTTTCAATGACCTATGACGGATACCTTATTGTAACTTTCAGTAACGGGGTTGCTGTCATAAATCGTGACCTTGATACTGCAACTGCTTCATTCTATCAGTTTGGAGATGATGAATATGTCAGCAATTCCCTTGCGGTAGATGAGAATAACGGCATCTACATCGCAAGTGATAAAATCATGCGAAAACTTGTCTGGAATGGCACAGCAATATCAGATGTTGAGTCAGATGGTGCATGGTCATCTCCCTACACACACTCCACCCAGCCCCCAATCATCAAGGTAGGTATCGGGACCGGATCCACTCCGACACTGATGGGATTTGGGGATGATGACAGACTTGTGGTCATAACCGATGGAGCTCAGCAGATGAACCTTATCGCTTTCTGGCGTGATGAGATCCCTGAAGGATCAGAGCGTATTGCCGGTCAGATTCCGGTAACGTGCGGATTTACCACATTGCCGGATTGGATTCAGTCTGAACAATCAGTGGTTGTGTCAGGATATGGAGCATTTGTCGTAAATAATATGCCAAATTCGGTTCCTGATGATCTTATCGGACAAAATAAGATCTTACAGGTTTCCCTGATGGGGCCGGCGTATGAAACTTCGTATGGTGCAGAACGGTTTGAATGGAATACGGAAACGAATGAATGGTCCTCGGTCTGGAGCCGGTCAGATGTATCATCCACCAGTATGGTCCCCATTCACAGCGATTCCGGGAACATGGCCCTGATTAACGGGTACCGTTCACCTGGCGGCTGGGAGATACTTGGCCTTGACTGGGATACCGGAGAAACCGTACATCAGACCATATTTGGCGATCTGAACGGGGGCAACGGAGCATATGCCATTATTCAGTATCTTGAGGATAGTGATGCTCTCTTTAACTCGTTTGCCGGTCCTGTTCGGATCGAATACGATACCCTTTAACCTTTTTGAACCTTAAGACTTTTTCCGGATTGATTTTACAGACCCGGAGTCCAGGTACACAATAAACCCCCACAGATGTCATTGTCCTCCTGAAACAGATGGGTCCGATCACTTCCATAGATCCACTATAACTGCTATAATGGGTTTGATTCTGAATCAAACATTTTTGCACCTTTTGGAAAATATTGGATTCCCAGCTGAATGATTTGTGAAAATCCCTCTCCTGACTTAATCTCATGACGCTCCTGTATCCCCTTTTGTATCTTAATTATATTATGAAAAAGATTCTCCGGATTTTTCATGGAAGTATGGGAACTGATGTCACCTTTATTTCTGGTCAGGAATGCTGTCAACTCATACTGGTATTTCTCGTCTGTTCTGCTGTATAATGAGATTCTTCTGATTAAACTACTTGTATTACAGCAGTGGCACGAGCCTTCGGATTATGAATAGGAAATCCAGGCTCTTGATCGTTCTTCCTTTCAACATTTAGTGGATACCCTGATTCAATTGCTGATAGATCAACTATATGGAGATTCCGAGAGAGATTGATCAAACACAAAAAGAAAGATGATTTGTGGGAGGAACTTCAAAGACAAATTATTGACCATGGTTTGACTATAAAACGGGGAATGAAACAAGATGCGACCTTCATTCTTGCAGATCCTGGTCATGCCAATACAGATAAAACGCGAGGAAATGAGGCTAAAACAAGAAGATCAAATGACGGAACTTGGGCAAAAAAAGGTCAGAAATCACACGATGGCTTTAAACTCCATACAATATTTGATAAAGAGACTCAAATAATTCGATGATTCGCCACATCGACTACAAGTCTTCATGATAGCCAGGTAGACCTTTCCGAAGAGGGTAAAACAGTTTATAGAGATCGAGGATATTTTGGTGCACCAATAAATGGATCGATGGATAACGATGAAAAAGGCAACACGTAATCATCCTATCTCAACCAAAGATAAGTGAAGAAATAAGGCAATATCTCGTGTTCGTTCACTAGGTGAAAGGCCATATGCAGTGATGAAAAGAATCTTCCATGCAGGTCATGTTTTGGTGACAACAATTGAGAGAGTTCATGTAAAAAACCTCTTTACATGCTTTTCTTACAATTTATACCGAATGAAAGGAATAAACGAGTGATGAAGGAATAGCGTAAGCTATCGAAAATTAATGCAAAAAAGTTTAAAAAAATCTAAATTTCGAATCTTTTTTTATCAATTTTTATTTGAGATGGAATGATGTGATAAAATTTAAAAATGTGGGGATAATCGCTATCCTCTTATGAGAATACTTATGGCGGCATGAATTCTGATAGTGATTCAAAATTTAGATATGAAGATCCGGGTGAAATTACTTATCCTGGCGTAAAAAAAACCTGTTGCATCTATCGTATATGATGACATGTTTTTTTTGAAAAAGATGGAATTCAACAAATAAAAAATCACCTTAAGGATTCCTGAAAGTAATGATATAAATACAAGAAATGTTGATGACGTTGAGATTTTCTTTACAATTGGAGGTGGAGAAAGGATGAAGATTAGTAACATTGAATCTGATAAGGATACAATTGCTACATATTTTCCTACAACATTAATTTTTACATTTCCTCAAAACCTATCCGAAGATGATCGTTTGTATTTAGAATGGAGTTAAAAACAGATGAAACTACGACATTTAACAATGTTGAATAGGGGATAGAATAGGAAATTGTACCAATGGATGTAATTTACGTATGTGCAAAATTTTTTAAGATATTCAGATAAATAATTTCCAAAAAATTTCGAGTTATTTTTTGATTTAAGAAGTAAATGTTTATAAGATGAAAAAAAACCTGAAAAAATTAAATTTCGTCAATCATTTTGTTAGAAATTTGGATTTTTTTGTATATTTTTATAGAGATGCCAACTTAACCATAAAAAAACCAATCCAAAAGGTATTGTTATTATGAGAATTATAAAAATTAAACTGAAAATCATTGAAATAATTAAAAAAAACAGAAATAAAGATGCTCCACCAGAATAATATGTTACCCCAGTGTTCTCATTACACATCGCGTAAGCACTAAATGGAGATGTTTCTTCACCTATAACAGTTACAGTCTCACCTTCTTGAATATCTGTAGCGATTGAAAGACCATTTAAGAATCTGTTTAACATGACCGGGCGATTATTCACACGAAAAGTATCCCAATGATGAGTATAGGTACTACCATGTGTTCCAAGGATTAGTCCGGTATTCACATGGCCGGAAGTACTGGTTCGGCTTTGAGGATTGCTATTATTCCGGTTAATTTTACAATTTTCACCATAATATCTAAATAGATTCCATTTTATCCTGAATATGCATATCGAAACTCCTTCAGCCCTATCTACTGTGCTCATTTTCTAAAAAATTTATCATCACATTCGAAGTATTTTATAGTTTATTGCGGAGTAGTGGGGAGATTTGTTTCAGGAAGAATAGTTACAGTAGTTTTCCGCGATCAAGGATAGAAATTACGTCAGCGGTTAGTATCTCAACATTGTTTTCCTGGAGAAAGTCAAAATCAAGTTTCTGTAGATGGTGCCTCATTGATGTTTCACAAGGAACATCAATAAGACATTTAGTTGTTGAGTGAATCGATCCCTGATTTGAAGCCATTCCAACAACCGTTTCAAATAATTTTCTCTGACTCAGTTTTCCTCGAATTTGGATTTCCAGCGATTCATCAAGCGCAGAAATAACTCGCTTAAAACATTCCCTTTCAATGATTGAAGGGAGATTTATAGCTGAATTTGACTTTAATTGCGATGCCACCGGGGGGGCAACTCGAATCAATATAAATGTACCGAATTTGTATTCGTCGCCAAAAAATAGAGGTAGTGAACTACTGGAAGTGAAAAGGGGGCTCTGGCATTCTCTCGATTTTTAGTTATATCTCTACGATGCAAAAAAATGAGGTTTCAATCATTGATGGGGTCATTAAAGCGGCCTATGGGGATCCAAGGATACCAGATTACTCTGAAAATAACCAATCTATTCCCGTTTTATCCTTTCAAGAGCCGGCTTGTGCCTGACAAAAAAAAATTTAATGTTTTAAGGGGATGGTTAAATAGTAACTAAAATTTATAAATTAGGGATAATATATCACTTTATTGTTATTAGTTTCTGAATTTTCCTTTACTCCCCAATCATACATACCACTGTCAGGATCAAGGTTGTAATCAACCATTGCATCTATTTCATACGTGGTTCCCGGGTCCAGTGCAGCAGTAATTGGTTGTGCAATAAGTATCATAAATCCTTCAAATGTTTTTGAATTTCCTGCACTTAGACTTGAAACTAGGGCTCCTCCCCGGCCTTCCATTTCCTCCTGACCACTCACCACATACCAAAATCCATAAGCATTCCCATCTATCGCCTTTGCATCTCCTCCAACATTGAAATCACTTGCATCACCGGTACCTGTGTTTTTCACGGTGATTTTCAGAGGGATAAGGACTGATTTTGCCCCGGTAATAACAATAGGGGCACCAGTTACTTCCGCAGATTCCACAATTAGATCAGGAAGACCTTTTGTAGTTATCTTCTCAACTGATGCAGCAATGGGTTTTTTCAAATCAGTTTTCAGGGTCTCTTTACTAATTTCCACAGCAAGACATGCAGGGACAAGTAAAATGCAAATGCAGAACAGACAGAAGATTATTTTTGTCTTCATAATACCACCTATTAATCCACCCATCAGCGAAAAAGTTGCTGATGATTGAGGGAAGGTTTTAATTATATATATTACTTATGTGAGAATGAATTAGGATAAAAATTATTTCTCTAAACAAATATATCCTGAATAATTCCTTAAATCAGATTAATAAGTATAATCTATGAATTCAGAAGAATTAGGATTATTTTATGTGACAAGAATCAGTAAATCGAATTCATATGTCATCGGTGTTTTTGCTTCTCCAAAATTGACCAGGACTGCCACTTCAATTTTGACCAGCCCTAATTGCAAGGTCATCATCCAATTATAAATTCATTACTTCGAAGAACGATCCAGAAGGGTGGTCAAAAACGAAGTGGCGCGGGTTTATATACCCTTGGTCAAGAAGAATGGCCGTATACAAGGGTATTTAACCATTCATTCCGGAACATCCGGAATATTTGAGATCCTCATTTCAGCCTTGGCTGCCAGTACAGGAATGACGTGTGCAATGAATTGGACTCCATCTCACGATAGTTCGGAGGATAGATGAGGATTGATAGCATAATCGGGAATATCTCATTTCTGGTTGTAGTATTGAACGGGATTGGAACAATATTCCTCAATATCAGCCATATTCGAAGTATTCATAATGTATCCTGCTATCCGGAAAGATGAAACCGGGGAGGTGTTATCACTACTGGCTTTGAACTCGAATCAAAATATTTCATGGTCGAGAAGCAGTCAGCTCTTTGATGAATTATTCGGATACAACGGTCTTGATGAAAGAGATCTTACGAATTTTACCCACTACTGAATACGTCACATGTCTTCAAAAATCAGGATATCGAGGCCCTGTTAACCGATATTCACTTTTTCCTGCAACAGAAAATCTAATCAGAATGAAAGGAGAAGTAACCCTAACAAGAGTAATAAAAGACACAATTATCATCTATGGGAAGAGCATAACCCTCATTGATACTGGTGTTGCCGGATGCGAAAAACAGATCTTCGATACCATTCAGTCACGTGGCCGTGATCCCTCGGAGGTTGACCTCATCATCCTGACCCATGCTCATCCTGATCATATCGGGGCAGCAATGAAGATTCAAAAGAAGACCGGCTCTAAAATCGCTGTCCATCAGGCAGACAAAGCATGGATAGAAGATATTGACCTCCAAAACCGGGAACGGCCGGTTCCGGGATTTTCAACCCTGGTAGGCGGACCGGTGAGGGGAGATCTCGAACTTAGTGACGGGGAGATCCTTGTCCTTGATGAAACACGGAATATGACTATACAGGTCCTCCATACTCCTGGTCACTCGCCTGGTTCAGTCTCACTTTTTATGCCCGATGAAGGACTGCTTTTTTCCGGTGATGCAATACCGGTCCCTGGAGATCTCCCCGTGTATGATGATGCGTTATCTTCGGTAACGTCTATTCGCAGGATCAGAGAACATGTTGGGATCAGGGTATTGCTCTCCGCCTGGCATAAACCAAGAGAAGGAGACGAAGCATATCAGCAGATGGACAAGGGTCTTCTCTATCTGCAACAAATCCATGATGCCGTCAGGGCCTGTTCTGATACCGAATCGGCTGACCTGATGGAAATAACCAGGAAAACTGCAGAATTATTGGGCCTCCCTCCTCAGGCGGTAAATTCTCTCCTTGCCAGGACATTCTCGGCAAACCTCCGGATCAGGGGGACCGAAAAACTGATTGAATAATCCACGTTATGTCACGATAACAGAATATAGTTTATTCTGAAGATATATCGCCGGATATTCATAGAACTCCTACTGTTTCACTCCTTGCGAGAATTTTTGACACAGCCGGCGAAGCTGTGGAGAGATATCGTCTGGATCAAGGATAACATCAAGAATTGCCAGTTCTTTAGAAGTATATGCCTCTTTCAGAGCATCCACAAACTCCTGTTCTGTCCGGATAAGATATCCCTTCCCACACCCGGTTATTTCTGGAATTTTATGATATTTCCACCCAGCCACATCATTAAATGAGCCATCGATCATGGGCCGTTCAGTCCCGTACCCACTATTATTCAGAACAATCACGATGGGATTCATATGATATCTGCAAGCTGTTGAGACTTCCATTCCGGTCATCTGAAATGCTCCGTCTCCAGATAGAACTAAAGGTCTGAGATCAGGACATGCAGCCTGAACTCCGATACTTGCCGGGACCGAATACCCAAGTGTTGAATAAAAAACCGGGCACAAGTATCCTCCTGATCTCTGAATGGTGATGTCAAGCGACATCATGACTGCATCCCCTACTTCGGTGATGAGAACCGTCCTGTCGTCGATAAGGGAATTAATTGCAGGAACAAGGCTTTTGGTAGTGATTTTTGCATCAGACGGGGTGAAGGATGGGAGTCGCTGTCTGACCGGAACAGGAACCCCGCTCATCGTATGATAACGAAGTTCTTTTTCAAGCAGATCGTGCAGGAGCATTAGACCTGGAACGGAAAATTCCCGTTTCCCAATGGAACACTCCTCATCAGACAGCGTAACCATTACATCCGGGCTGATAACTGCTGTATTTGCACCCATATCCACATCGGTCAGGAGCATACCAGCAAGAATAACACAATCGCTAGATTCAACATAAGCCCTGACTGCATCATCTCCGATAATCCCTGCATATACCCCGAGAAAATGTGTATTCCTCTCATCAAGAACAGATTTTCCAAGAATTGTTGTGACAATTGGGATATTGGTCTTTTCAGCAAGAGATTCAAGCGCTGACACAAGATTATACCGTAAAACACCGATTCCTGCCATGATGACCGGCTGCTTTGCTGAATTTATGGTATGAACAAGGGCATCCACCGCTTCCGTCTGAAGAGATGAATCAGGCTTTTTGACCTGATCTGTATGATCGGAGACAGGTGTCACCAGCATATCCACCATATCACGGGGAAGTTCGATAAATCCTGGTCGTTTTAATCTGAGGACGGTATGGATGACTCGGTCAATCTCCTGGCATATTTCAGTTGGATTATCAAGACCGGTGGATGCCACGGTGATTCGTTCAAACATCCTGAGTGAATCATCATACTTGTTTGGCTTATGATGGAGGAACTGATATTTCTCCCGTTCTTTATAACCGGGAGCACCGGCAATAACCAGTATAGGGGATTTTTCAGCAAAGGCACATGCAGTCGCATTGAGCACCTTGAGTCCTCCTACCGTATACGTGACACATACCACCCCGAATCCGGTAAACCGGGCATATGCATCAGCGGCAAATGCTGCAGCCTCCTCATCTGACGTATTAATAAGCTTTAGCGGGCTCTTGTTTAGTTTCGCATAAAAATTCAGGATATAATCGCCCGGAACACCAAATACATGCCGGGTACCGGTTTTATAGATCGCTTGAATGAGGTATTCGCCAATATTGAGTGAATTTTCATCCATGTGAGAGTACATACACGTCAATGATAAAAAAGTTGGGTTTCATAGTGTTCCAGACACCCGAAAAAATAAAAATTAGATATTCTTGTCAATTTCACTCTGAAAATGATAATGACCTAGTATCCTCAGGTTGTTACTTCGGTGCACTATATCAATACGCGACAGGATTGCGGGCATAATTACTATCGCTCGAGCGATTAGCCTTTATCCACTTTTCATATTCCAGAAGTCATCAGTTGTTAAAATCAGAATATTCACATCAGAATTCTGATGGTTTATTTGAATGATATTCTCCAAAAAAGACATAATTTATGAACAGACTGAAGTATCGCTTTTCTATCAGGAGGGAGAAATAGTCCTGGATCATCAAAAGTGAATGTAGAATTGATTAGATTCATTGTACCATCGGATAATTACATAACGCCTGATAGTGTATCAGGCAGCAGATATTTCATAACCCCTTTGATGATGAGACATTATGATCTTGTCAAGATGAAACATTCGATATCAAGACAGACGAATTTATCAAACCTCTTTTCAAAGGGACATTTTCAGAATTACCTGGTCTTTTAATTGTATTCCATCTTCAAATATTGGCTCTGGATAGTTTTGGATAAAATAATCCGGTATCACCCTGTATGGTTGAAACCCTGCTTTCTGGTAGAGGTATAACTGTTTTTGAGCACAATCAGCGGTCGCGATGACAAGTTCGGAGCACCCTTCTTCTTTGGCCTTATCAATAATATCTAATAAGAATCGGTATCCGACACCTTTATTTTGCCAATCCTCTCGTACCGCGATATTTTTTATCTCCATAACCTGTTCATCTATCATGGCTGTGGCACACACAGCAATCATTTCTCCTTCATGTTCCAGAACAGAGATAACTGACTGATGAATATATCTATCAATCGCCTCAACTGTCTCATCGGCAAGTAAGAGGAGTGAATAGGGGATATTCTCACCGGGATGGAGTGTTCGCAGTTTCAAATCTTTCTGGTTGAACATTATCACATATAAGAAAATTTAGGAGATGAGTTTTTTCATGATGTTTTCAAACCGGCCGTTGCTGATGGGATGGTGGCTGATAACCGTCCCGTTGTACAGAATACAAAAAGAGCCAAAGGCACAGGGGGAATGTTGCACGGCTGCTGGTGAATCAAGATCAATTAGAACCGGATTCAGATTATACTTCTCTTTCGCAGTTTTAATGATGGCATTCACGTTTTTCACCGAGTACGGACATTGGGCTGATCTGAGTATAATAAGTCCTTCCGGGTATTCTGCTGCCCGCTTATTCAGACCTGGTTGAAATTTCGGCTCTGGTGCATCGGTATCAAACCGGTATGTCAGCAGTTCAAAGTCCGGTGGGGCAGTATCAACGACAGAGAACCCGAGTTTCAGAAAGATATCCTTGGTTGCCATGAACGATCCCTTCCGGGTGACAACAGCAATACCGATGTATGACCCATCTTCAGCCTCTTTCATACATTCCCGAATGAGCATCTCTCCATATCCTCTCCCCTTGTATTCCTTCTTAAAGCCGACAAAAACACACTGGATGAAGAGATACCCGTCTGCGGCAACCGGCCGGTGAGCAATTTTTCCCGGCATATACTCTATCATACCCTGGTACCCGTCGATTTTCGAAAAAAGCCCCTTTATCCGGAGCCCTTCCGGATAGTACTTCGAGTACCATGCAATTTTTCTGACCAGTTCTTCGTGTTTGTGCACGTCTTTGTACCCGCAGACTCCGTAATTGGCAATCGTGTCCGGAGTAAAATTGATGATTTCGATATCTTCCATCAACAACACTCAATAACAGAATGATAATATCATGTTAAAGGATTTATTTTATTCGAAATTAGGAGAAATATTATATTTCGACAGTAATTATTTATCCCTTAATAGATACGTATCCACGAGGGAAGGCCGAAAGATTATGATTTAACCGAATTTTATCAGATAAAGATTATAATCCGTGAAAATCAGTGTTAATAAATTTTAATCATTACCTCCCCATAAACCTGAAATTTTTCTCTATCTCTTTCTTTAACCGTTCTTATATATGTAATAAAAAGATCAATTATAGCCATGAAACCTAACTCACTGAAAACCCCCCTGATTCTGGTCAACCTCAAATGTTATACCGAATCAATCGGAAATGGGGCCCATCGTATTGCCCGGGCAGCACGGGAAGTCTCCGATGAATCCGGAGTCACGATAGGTCTAGCCCCTCTCTATCCGGATATACACCCAATCAATCATCATTATGACATCCCCGTTTTTGCGCAGCATGTGGATCCAATAGAACCCGGAGCACACACCGGACGGATACCTCTTCTTGCGGTAAAATCTGCAGGAGCCATCGGATCTCTAGTCAATCATTCAGAATACCGTCTTAACATTGCTGATATTGAAAAGAATGTGACCGCTCTTCGGGAGTCCGGAATGCTCTCCTGCGTATGTTCGAATAATATTGCAACAACTGCAGCCCTTTCCGCACTCGGCCCGGATTATGTTGCCATTGAACCTCCGGAACTCATTGGCGGAAAAATTTCGGTATCCGAGGCTAATCCCGGAATTATAACCGGTTCGGTTGATGTCGTCCGTAAAATTAACTCTTCAGTAAAAGTTCTGACCGGAGCTGGTATTCATTCAGGAAAATGTGTAAAAACTGCACTGGAGCTTGGAACTGATGGTGTCCTGCTTGCATCAAGTGTGGTAAAAGCAGAAAATCCCGCAACAGTGCTTCGTGACCTGGTTTCCCTACTATAAATCAGGTTGTGTAATGAGGATCCAGGGTAATGAGTATTTCGGATCCTTCCTGTTTTTCTGGAACTATTACCATAATCTTACAATACATATCAATTAATACTTGTGATATTTCACATTTTGATAGAAATGAGATATTTTTCCCGGTTTTTATAGCTTTATTGAATTCCTGTGGAATATTCATATTATTAAGGATTTCAATTGTATTCAATGGTCTGCCCTGAACCTTATCATAGGTTGTCTGCATTAATTCAAGAGCTCTTTTATTTACTATGGAAATTGTTCCGTGAATATCTGCAAGGATAATGCCAATATGAACCCTCTGTATGACTGATTCGTACCTTTCCCGGGATTTCTTTAGCATGTGCTCAATATCAGGATATCTGGTAATATCTCTACCCAGAGTAACAGTTCCGATTTGCTTACCATCCTCTATTTTAAAAGGGACCGTAATAATATCATAGTTTGATGTTTTAGATCCGGAAAGTGATTGAATCTGGATAGAAGAATCGGAATTTTTTATTATTGGAATCTGAGAGGATATAATTCCTCTTTTTAAAAATTCTTCTTCTTCTTTTCCTACAGGCTCTCTGGTATCATATGCTTGTAGAAAATCAGCTCCTGCCTGGTTTACAAAAATAAATTTCTCTTTATTATCTTTTGCCCACAGGATGTCCGGAACCGTATCACATAGTCTTCTCATCAGAGAATACATCTCTGCATATTCTTCTTTTGCTGCAATAAGTGAATTCTTCATCAAATCTTGCTGAATTGCAGATCCTATCATTGATGATGCAGCAATTAGAGCATCAATTTCTACTCCGGACCAGTTCCTTTCACATATATAATCCGCAAACCATATAAGGCCCCAGACCGACTGGTTTACAAACACCGGAAATATCGCTACGGATTTTGCCTCGATTTCACTCCGGCATGGATCCAGGTATAAAATATTGGATATATCACAGATATATGGTTCGCCTTTCATAATTGGAATTATCAGATCAGGTTTTACAATGAGCCTCGAATTTCGAATATATTCTTCTCTATCTGGAGGATGAATGGTAATCCGTGTCCATGATCCAATATTCCGGATATATTTTTCAGAATGAACATCATCCTTGTTATCGGTTTCAATTTTAAACATTCTGACAGCATCTACTTCTGTAGCCAGTCCAAAAAGAGTAATTGCTTCTTTTATTGCTTTTTCAAAAGGTTCTCCCCCCAGAAAAAGGTTAGAAACCAGACTTACTGCCTCCAGGACAGAGTCTCTTCTTTTCAGTGCCATGGTAGTGTTGCGCTGCTGTATGGCATACTGGACTTTATGGTTTAGTTCGGCAAAAAGCGCCTTAGGATCCCCACCTTTCTGGATATAAAAATCTGCGCCGGTATTAATTGCATCAATAATTACTGTTTCACGTCCTTTTCCTGAAAAAAGAATAAAAGGGATATTTTTATCAAAATTTCTGACTTCTTTTAAAAAATCAAGCCCATTCATATGGGGCATTTCATAATCAGAAATAATACAGGAATAGATCCTGGATTGTATCAGTTTCAAGGCATCCTGTGCAGAATTCACAATATCTACTTCAAGCCTGCCCCCTTTTTCAAGGGATATTTTAGTCAAATCGCAGATAACCTGTTCATCATCTACATGGAGGACACGGACTGGTGAATTCACGGTTTAACCTGCTTTTTTATATTATTATTCGGATATTTTATTACTATCATAATACTCTTCCTATATTGTTTTCTAATATCAGAACTGCTATGTTGATAGATTAAAATGCCTCAAATGATATACTCATTGATATCGGAGGCATACAGGAGATAAACATGCGATTATGGTTTACAAAGATCCTTACTATATTAGGAATCATTCTTTTATCTTTTTTTATGACACCCGTCTCAGCCCAGGATATGACGATTTCAGATAATTTCACTAAAAATGACACAGAATTTCTCTTTATGATGAATCAGTACTGGATTCCTGATCTGTTTGAAATTAAAGGACGGATTGATAATTCATTAAGCTATGATGTCTCTGATATGCTTAATCTCTCTGTTGATTATGCTCAGATCCGCCTGATGAAAAACGTGAATGAAACTAAAGCATACAATATATCTCCGGATTTATCTGCCCTGAGACAGGCATATTACCGTACAGTAACATCTGAACTGATGCGACTAAAACGTCTGCCTGCACTAAACCGTTCAGAAATTAATTACGAAGGACAGGTTTCATCTATAACTGCGCGATTACCATTATATGGATCATGGCTTGAATACCAGGTCATGCAACGTTATAACATCCATAATAGAAATTATCCTGAATTAGCTACCGTTCCTGCCAATGAATTCTTTTCTATAATGGCTAACATGACATGATGTGACAGGGATGGTGTAATAATATAGATACGAGATTTCGCCTTTTTTTTCAAGAACACTATTCTTACGAATACCTCATATGATATCAACGTTCATGGAAGAATATGCGTATCCGTGATATCATCCTCCCTGAAGATCACCTTTTTCTCATAATTTTTCAAGAATTATCGGATAATATCGTTCAGGCGTCATCCCATTTAGCAGACCTTGTTGCTGACACAGACAAGGGAAATAGTCTGCATTGTCAAAAAATTCACCAGCTTGAACATGAATCTGATGAACTGGTCCGTAAGATTTTTGAACGTCTTGAAGAATCATTAATTCCTCCTTTGGAACCGGATGAGATAGAACGTCTTTCAAAGGCATTGGATGATGTTATTGATATCATTGACTGGGTAGCTCATCAGATATGTAATTATCAACTGGATGGATCATATCCTCATCTGGGAAAATTTACTGAATATATTGTAATTTCAACCACTGAAATACAAAAAGGTGTAAATCTCCTGGGATCGTGGGACCAGATAAAGGAGATCAAAAATACATACATGAATATTAATCAGATCTACAGCCGGTCAAGTGATCTGTTATCAACTGCCGTGACTGAACTATTTTCTCTTCAGGATCCGATACTGATTATTAAACTAAAGGATATTTATGAAAACCTTGAAGAAGTCCTGCAGGAATGCAATGATGTTGGTCATGTCCTTAGTGAAATTACTATCCGTCATAGATAAATAATGGAATTCATATTTATCTTCGGAATTTTTCTTGCATTACTCTTTTGTTTTATAAACGGAGTGAATGATGCCGGCAACTCTATCGCAACAATAGTTGCAACACGTGCCCTCAAACCGTTGTATGCATTAATTCTTGCAGCAGTATGCAATTTTGCCGGACCCTTTGTATTAACAACCGCTATTGCAAAAACCATTGGAACAGGACTTATTATTCCGGGGATTTTAACTCCTGATGTTCTGGTAATTGCCTTAGTTAGTGTTGTCATAATCCTTGTATTGTTGACACTGCGTGGCTTTCCAGTTTCGGCCAGTCATGCTCTTATCGGAAGTATGACTGGATCTTCAGTTGCTGCAGCAGGGATTTCTGTAATAATCTGGCCTGGCATTGATGTAATACTTACAGTACTACTAGCGGGAACCATAGGGGCATTATGTGGCAGTCTTTACCTATCCTTTCTCTTCTGGGTTCTGAAAGGTCAGATCAAATATGGGGCACTATCAGGTGCAATAGGAGGATTCTCACTATCAATAATTGTTCTAATGACATTGGGATATGTAAAAATAAGCGGAATATTATCCATATTTCTTTTTATTGTAATCTCTCCAACCATAGGATTTTTAAGCGCTTACTTGCTGGATGTCGTAGTTTCATATATCTTCAGGCATTCCCGGCAGTCAACAAGGAATAGAATTTTTTTCCCCCTTCAGGTAGTTACTGGCGGACTTCAGGCAATGGGTCATGGAGCCAATGATGGAATGCATGCGGTAGGAGTAATTGTTGCCCTGTTTATTGCAGGAGGATTACAAATCGGGTTTGATGCCCCCACATGGATTATATTAGCGGCAGCCATTGCAATCGGAACCGGTACAATTTTTGGTGGATGGAATGTTATTACCAAGATGGCTATTGGAATTACTAGGATTCGTCCGTATCAGGGTTTTTGTGCATCAACAGCCGGGGGTCTTGTTATCTCCTCATTAACCCTGGCGGGAATTCCTACCTCTTCTACTCATATCATTAGTGGAACAATAGTAGGAGTTGGAGCTACAAGAGGAATAAAAGCCGTGGACTGGAGTATCGTGCGAGGTATTGTAACCACCTGGATAGTCACCTTTCCATTCGCATTTTTCTTATCTGCTTTACTATTTTTAGCTTTCGGGTCTGTATCTGCTTTCTATTCCATGTTCCTGACTTTTGTCTGAAGACAGATCGGTGTATTTTTACCTATGTAGGAAACATTTCTAGCGATTACTGTGGGAATTAAGGAATGGTTGATACCACAGGATAAAGTATTTTTTGACCTGTTTGAACAGCTGGCTGGTATTGTCGTGCTTGCGGCTGGTAATTTAGAACAGATTGTCACTAATGAAACAGATCCTGAAACAACCTATAAAAAAATCAGGGAACTTGAACACCAGGGTGATCTGATTACCCATGAAATATACGAACATTTAAACCGGACCTTTATTACTCCTTTAGATCCCCTGGAGATATCCCGTCTTGCATCAGCACTTGATGACGTTATTGACTATATTGATGATTCAGCTGAAAAACTCATCATTTATAATATCGATGAATATGACAAAACTATGCAGAATTTTGCTCAAATTATCAGATTATCTTCAATACAATTACAATGCGGTGTTAAGGGGATTAGATCGATTAAAAACGGAAATGTCCTTGAGGGTTGTGGGATTGAGATAAACCGGCTGGAAAATATGGCTGATGATCTTCTGGCCCAGTCTATTCAGCGTCTGTTTGCAACTCAGGATCCGATGACTACCATAAAACTGAAGGATATTTACGAGTGCCTCGAAACAGCGACTGATAAATGTGAAGATGTTGCAAATGTGCTATCTGATATTACTATCAGGCATTCGTGATAGGAATGGAACCAATCCTGATCCTCGGTATTTTCGTAGCCCTTATTTTTAACTTTTTAAATGGTCTTCATGATGCTGCTAATTCTATATCCACGATAGTGGCAACAAGGGTTCTGACACCAGTACAGGCAGTTACTCTTGCAGCATTCTTCAATCTTGTCGGACCACTTTTATTTACAACAGCGATAGCTAAAACCATTGGAAAAGGTATCATTGCACCCGGCTGGCTTACTCTTGAAGTAATTATTGTTGGGATTGTTGTTGCTTCATTTTGGATTTATGCTACAGCGTACATCGGAATTCCCATCTCCTCCACACATGCGATGGTTGGAGGGCTAATTGGAACTTCAGTGGCATATGGAGGGATGAATGTTGTAATTCTTCCTTCATTATCCTTGATTGGTGGAGTTATTGTTACAGGTATTTGCGGTGCCATATCCGGAGCATTGATTCTTGCCGGTCTTGCAAGGTTTAAAAAGGAGCAGAGAATTAGAGACTACCTTATTATTGGGGGTTTCTTTGGGTTCATTTTCTCTATTCCTCTATCTATTATCTTTCAAATCCTGCCGATCAGCGGTCTGTTAGGCATCATTTTGTTTATCGTTATTTCCCCCTGCCTGGGATTTGCATTTGCTTTTCTTTTTGGGTGTCTTGTAATCAGATTATGCAGGAATTACAACCAGCAGATAATGAATAAAATTTTTAATAAACTTCAGATAATTTCTGCATCTTTTTACAGCATCGGGCATGGAAGTAATGATGCTCAACATGCAATGGGTATCATTACCGCAATGCTCGTTACTGCTGGAGTTTTGTCCGATTTTTCCGTACCGCTCTGGGTTATCCTGATATCAAGTGCTGCAATTTCTCTTGGGACCCTGACTGGTGGATGGAAAATTGTCCGTACAATGGCAAAACGAATTACACATCTTCGACCATACCAGGGATTTTGTGCAGAAGCTGGTGGAGGATTGGTGTTATTGTTTGTTACCCTCTTTGGTGTGCCGGTTTCAAGTACCCATGCAATAAGTGGCTGTATCATGGGTGTCGGAGCAACACAGGGAAATAATGCAGTTCAATGGTCTGTTGTCAGGCAGATTGTTACTGCATGGATTGTAACGATTCCGCTGACCGCAACTTGCGCCTATCTGGTCTTTTTTATAATTCTTCAAATCTGGAAGTAAAAATTTCATTTAGAATAAACATTTTTTAGATGTCTCTTGTAGCAAACAGGTATTGCTGGGCATATCCTGCATAAGGTCCAAAATAATTCCTGCAAAAATCAGATATGGTATTGTATGAATACTCTGATGCTGCATAATGGGTTGGTAACTTGTCTGCATATTGCTGAGTTATTATCCTGCGAATTCTGATATCAACCGGCACTGCTTCCATGCGTTCAAACCCGAATAACAGGACACAGTCAGCTACCTTAGGGCCTACACCAGGCAGTTTCATGAGGGCATTTTTTGCTTCCTGATACTGAAGAATGAATACCTGGTCAAAAAAATCAGAATTATTTTTTATATATTCAGCGGTTCCTTTCAGATAAGGTGCACGATACCCGGTCTGACATTTACGCAGGTCATCTTGTGTGCTTTCTGAAAGAATACCAGCATTGGGAAAGAGGTTCTCATCATTGGAACATATTGGGCCATAATTTTTCATAAGAAGAATAATTCTTTTCCCGATAGCCTGGACATTAGAATTTTGCGAGCAGATGAAACTTATCAGGCACTCCCAGGGATCCTGGCGTAAAATCCGAATTCCTTTTGATAGTTCATACATCTCATTAAAAAATGAGTCTTCACTGCCATGATTGTATTTAGTAATGCTATTGTTAATTGACCGGTAAATATCTCCCGGATTGTCTTTTAGGCCTAAAAAATTGAATAGCGTATCAGAATTACAACCTGAATAACTGATTGTCCTTTTTTCCATTTTAAGGGTTATAATTCTGCCTTTATGGACTCCTTTCCAGGTTTTTCTGATCTTTTTCCATCCAAATATCTGACCACAGGAGAATGTCAGGTCAAGGTCAAATGGCAAACAGGAAGAAGGCAGGTAAAAAGAATTCATATAGCAGCATATGTCAGGACTACAAGATGAGAATATTCATTCCGGGACGACAGAATGAAATAAGGGAAATCAGAAATCCTTATCTGACGACGAGGATTGAACGAATGAACCGGCTCATAATGTTTTGTATCGGAATTTTATTTGCATGTATCGCAACCGGTGTAGTAAACGGAGAAGAAGTATCAGACGCTCCGGAAACAATGCCAGAAGTAACCGGCGATCTGTATAGTGGGTCAATAGACCTTACATCCGGCTGGAATTTTGTATCAGTTACCCGAAGACTTGCAGATTCTTCTAACACTGCGACAATTTTCAGAGGGATTGATTCTGCTGGTCATAGTATCTGGACATTTAACCAGAATAACGGAGGATGGAATGACCTGACTGAAGATGAAAAAATCCTGCCTCTTGAAGGGTACTGGGTATATACCACATCCCCGGTTAGTGTACCCCTCAGGTTTTCAGATGATCCTCTCCAGGTTCCTCCGGTAAAGGATATGATATCAGGATGGAACATGTTTGGTTTTACTGGCAGTACACCTGCATCTGCCCGTGATTCACTTCTTTCTATACGGAACTTCTGGACTGAAGTTATCGGATTTGATCCGGCTATGCAACAGTTTGAGGTTACGATTATCAATGGCGGTTCAAATGAACAGGTAGATTCCCGTATGCTTCTTCCAAATCATGCATACTGGGTTTATGTTACAGAATCATGCAGCCTTGCAAGTATCGGAGCATAACATGTCTGTCATTTCCAGTAATGTCAATATCAGATAGACAATGAACCATAATTTTTCTTATATTCGGATAATTCGAAGATACGGTAAGAAATTTTTAAAACAGATTTTTCGATTCCAAAATTAAAAGGTTAACAGGATAGTTGGTCTTTTATCCTAGTATTTAAAAGAGCAGATTGAAATGCCTGGCTTACTGAAGAGTTGTCCTGTAATCTCATTGTAGAATCATGCAGAGGATTGTTATCGTTTTTCCATGCAGCATTATGCCAAATGAATGCCTTAACCCCCGGCCATGTCTGTCCTGATAATGATGAGACCGCATCTTTTACAAAGGAAGCAGGGTCAACAAACCTGTTACGCATATCAGTCCCGGTGCTGATAAGAACCGGTTTAAATATGGAAGCTCTCTCAAGTTCACTGGTAACCTTATTCATTATCTCTGTAAAGTCTTTTTTTCCTGTTTCAAAGGGCTTTTTTGTTCCGTATAATGATACCGTTATAACATCGCAGTATTCATCGCCGGGATAATAAGAGGTGGCATTATTCCATGACTCATCCGGTTGGCTTTCTGCATTCATGTGATATGCAAAGATGAGATTTGAGGCACCTTCTTCGTTCATGATTCTTTGGATATGCCGGTATGCGTCCTTAAACAGCACCTGTCCGTAATCGTTTGAATTCCAGTACCCGTTCCATGGATAACTCCACTGGTTTATTTCAGTTCCATATTCGATAATAATTGGAGAACCAAATGCCCGTGCCTGCCGTGCCCAGGCTCGTAATTCTCCGTCAAATTTACCAAGAGCAATATTTTTGAGCGTATATACTGGTTCCTTCTGGTATGGTTTATCAGTACTGCGCATCATGAGTCGGACATATGGTGTCATCCCCAGGTTCCTGATGCTGGTAACTATCTCAAGGGGGAATTTTTTGTCAATACTCCATTCATCTGAAAATACCGCAATTGCCGGTTTTTTACCTGTAGCTTTTTGAAATGCACTGATATCTTCCAGAATGATAAATCCTTCTCCGGATGATGAGGAATGGGGTGCAAAAACTCCCAGTGAAAGAGTTCCATTATCCGGAAAACAAAATCCTGGTGGCAAAGCCGCTCCATGCACAGACAGAAAAATAAGGCTGGTAGCAATTGCAATCCCAATTATTCTGATGATATCCCCCGTCATACCATACACCATTATCCGGAGGTATTATTGTTTACATGTAAATAGTCTGTCTCTTTTCTTTCTGGCAGATGGAATATTCGGATCATTATATATATTGCGAATATTGCACCTGTTGATACGTATGCTGCTAAAAGGCTGGGTAGAACTTGATGGGAAACTCTTCTCTGAAGATGAACTTTCCCAAAGAATTATGGATGACCCATCCATATTATCCCGTCTTGGAGGGGAATTCTACCTTGAGTATGAAACATACAGGGCACGTGATCATTATGGGATCATACCGGGAGATTGCCCTGCCGGTACAATCATTTGTGATAACCAGGTTAAAGGAAAGATAGATCCGCAATATGCTGATCTCTCTCTTGCAGATGCTATCCGGACAGCAGTAACTCTTCGATCTGATACAGGTGTGGTGGCACTTTCTGGTGGGGTTGATTCGGCACTAATTGCCGCTCTTGCAAAACGTCCATGTCTTGTAGTAGGTATGGAAGGTTCGCATGATATCAGGCAGGCACAGGCTGTTGCAGCGATCCTTAATCTGCCGCTACATGTCAGAACCATAACCGTTCCGGAAATTGAGGACGTAATCCGTGTTGTTGCACGGGAGCTGGAGGAACCAAATCCTGTAGATCTTGCAATTGGAACCACACTTTATTTTGTTGCTGATACCGCTCATAATCTTGGGCATGAACGAATTCTGACCGGTCAGGGGGCAGATGAAATGTTTGGCGGGTATGCCCGGTATCTTACGACCCCGTCTGAAGAACTTGAAGAGTTGTTTTTAACTGATTTTGAATCTCTTCAAAGGCAGGGTAGGCGTGACCAGAGGATTGCCGGACTTATGGGGACATACCTCTCGATGCCATATCTTGATATCAGGGTTGTATGCGCTGCCCTAAAAATACCCTCCGGTGAAAAGGTCAGTGATGGAGTTCGTAAAAAACCGCTTCGAGAAGTGGCCCTGCAGTATCTCCCCGAATCATATGCACTATACGAGAAAAAAGCCATGCAGTATGGGACCGGGATCTGGAAAGAAATAAAACGCATTGCCCGGCAGAATGGTTATCACAGCTCAGTTTCAGATTTCATAATTCATATCAGGAGGCCGTAAGTAAACAATGGTTACCGCAGAAGACGTCAGAAAAGTCGCTAAACTCGCTGATGTCGGCATTGACGATTCAGAAATTGCCGAATTTACCCGGCAGTGTTCGGGTGTATTAGAATATTTTGAAATTCTTGATACCCTTGATCAGAATCAACAGCTCTATCGCGAACGATATAATATTCTCCGTGAGGATGAAGTGACACCTTCTCTTTCCCAGGAAGAATCACTTCAGAATGCAGGACAGACAGAAAAAGGATTCTTTAAAGCTCCCCGGGTGATGTGAGATGGCAAAAATTCTTTCATTTACGCCGGATGATTCGGTCCATGCTTTTCTCACAACAATCCCAGAGGTTACCTATGGAGAAGGGCCGCTTTCAGGAGTAACCGTAGCCGTAAAGGATAATATTTCTACAAAAGGGATTGAAACAACCTGTGCTTCAAAAATTCTGAAAGGTTATATCCCTCCTTACGATGCCCATGTTGTGGCCCTGTTAAAAGATGCCGGGGCTGCCATTGTCGGAAAGACAAACATGGATGAGTTTGGTATGGGAACGACCACAGAAAACAGTGCATTTGGGCCTACATTAAATCCTCTGGATAAAAACCGGGTTCCTGGTGGATCATCCGGAGGGTCTGCTGCAGCGGTTGCATCAGGTCTTTGTGATGTTGCAATAGGTTCAGATACCGGGGGTTCTATCCGGTGTCCTGCTGCATTTTGTGGTATTGTCGGACTCAAACCTACATATGGCCGGGTATCCCGGTATGGATTGATTGCGTATGCAAATTCACTTGAACAGATTGGCCCGATGGCCCGCGACGTAAAAACTCTTTCACGGTTATATTCGGTTATCGCAGGTCATGATCCTCGTGATGCCACAACAGTTAATAAACCTTATTCTCATGAACCTTCAGCAAATATTGAGGGTCTGAAGATTGGAATTGTTGAAGAATTCTTTGGAGAAGGAGTAAATCCAAGGGTTGCAGAAGTAGTAAAAGAGGCATTAGCGACTCTTGAATCTCTTGGGGCAGTTGTCAAATCATACACTATGCCTTCTATGAAATATGCCCTTTCCGCATATTATGTGACCTGTACCAGTGAAGCATCCAGTAATCTTGCCCGGTTTGATGGTGTCAGATATGGTCCCGGACTTGACAGTGCCAAGAGCTGGCATGATGCATATTCAGAGCAAAGAAAAGAAGGTTTTGGAAAAGAAGTTCGCAGGCGCATTATTTTAGGGACATTCTCGCTTGCAGCCGGGTATTATGGAAGGTATTACCAGAAAGCACAGACTGCAAGGCAGATGGTTCGGGATGATTTTGAACGGATATTCCGTGATGTTGATGTAATTGCCGGCCCGACAATGCCGGATATTGCGTTCAGGCTGGGGGAAAAAAGTGATCCCCTCCAGATGTATCTTGCAGACATACTCACAGTTCCTGCAAACCTTGCCGGAGTTCCGGCAATTTCTGTCCCTTGCGGAAAAATAGATTCCATGCCGGTAGGTCTGCAGATTATCGGGAAATATTTCGACGACGAGAAGATCATCGACACAGCATTTGCTTTTGAACAGGAGGGAGTATAATGGAAGACAGAGAAACTATCATTGGTCTGGAAATCCATTGTCAGCTCAATACCAAATCAAAAATGTTCTGCGGGTGTTCAACGGATTTTCGTGATAATGAACCAAATACTCATACCTGTCCAGTCTGTCTGGGTCTTCCAGGTAGTATGCCGATGGTTAATAAACGGGCAATAGAATTTGCCTTGAAGGTAGGAAAAGCATTAAACTGCACAATACGTGAGGAATCTGAATTCTCACGAAAGAATTACTTTTATCCTGATCTGAATAAGGCATACCAGATAACCCAGTATGACAAACCCCTGGCAGAGTGGGGAAAACTCCTGATTGATGGCGATAATGGGGAAAAAGAAGTAAAGATAACTCGTATACACCTTGAAGAGGATCCTGGCCGTTCTGTTCACATGGGAACAACTGACCGGGGCAAATATACGCTGGTTGATTATAACCGTGCCGGTATTCCCCTTATTGAAATTGTTACCGAGCCCGATCTCCGTTCACCAAAAGAAGCCAGGAAATTCCTGAATAAACTTCGGGCAACGCTTGAATACCTGAATGTATTTGATTCAGAAAAAGAGGGATCCCTTCGTGTTGATGCCAATATCTCAATTAAAGGATCAGAACGTGTCGAGGTTAAAAACATCTCCTCTTACAAAGGAGTAGAAAAGGCCCTGACTTTTGAAGTTACCAGGCAGAGAAATCTGCTTAGACGTGGTCAGCCAATAGCACGTGAAACCAGGCATTTTGTTGAAACTAGAGGTATAACCACTTCTTCCCGTTCAAAAGAAGAAGAAAATGACTACCGGTACTTCCCTGAACCAGACCTTCTCCCCCTCCGTGTTTCTTCCTGGGTAGAATCAATAGAACTTCCTGAGCTTCCCGATGCCCGCCGTGAACGGTTCATCCGTCAGTACGGTGTTTCTGCTGAACATGCAAAGACACTGACCGGAGGTCTTAAACTTGCAGAATTTTATGAATCCGTTGCTCCTGCAGACCCTGCCCTCGCTGCAACCTGGACAGCAGACTACCTGCTTGGTGAACTCAATTACCGTGATTTTACCATTGATGCGATGCCGGAAGATCTGTTCCGTGAGCTTATTAAACTGATAAAGAGCAATGCCATCACCGATAAGTCAGCGGTTGAGATACTCCGGATTATCCTTGATGAAGTGAAGGAAGGAAAGGGGCCTGAGCATCCACAGGCAATTGTTGACCGATTGGGTCTTGCAAAATCAAGTGAAGACCTGGTCATGAAGATGGTTGAAGAGGTTGTCGCAGAACAACCGGCAGCAGTTGCAGATTACTATGCCGGGAAGATGCAGGCACTCAATTTCCTTGTCGGACAGGTCATGAAAAAGTGTCGTGGAAGGGCTGATCCAGGACATCTGAATACCCTCCTGAAAGAGTTACTGGATAAGAAGGTCTGATAGCATGCATCTGATCATTGCCGAAAAAAATATTGCTGCAAACCGTATTGCACATATCCTTTCTGGAAAGGATAAGGTTTCGGCAAAAAAAGAGAATGGGGTTAATGTATATTATTTCGGTGACAGGACATCAGTCGGACTTCGTGGACATGTTGTCGAAGTTGACTTTGTTGAAGGGTACACGAACTGGCGTTCTGCTGAGCGTCCACCTCGTTCTTTAATTGATGCAGGGACCATTAAACGGCCTACTGAACCTGGAATTGTAAAACTTATACAAAAAAATGCCAAAAAGGCTGACCGGGTAACCATAGCCACTGATTTTGATACAGAGGGAGAACTTATCGGGAAAGAAGCATTTGAATTGGTCAGAGCAGCAAACCCTAAAGTCCCAATTGACAGGGCCCGGTTTTCTGCCATTACCGCAGAGGAGATTAATCGTGCTTTTTCAGAGACTACTGAACTTGATTTTGATCTTGCTGCTGCTGGGGAAGCCAGACAGGTTGTAGACCTTATCTGGGGAGCTTCTCTTACCCGGTTTATTTCCCTTGCAGCAAAACGTGGCGGTGGAAATATTCTCTCAGTCGGAAGGGTGCAGTCACCAACCCTGGCAATGATTGTGGACAGGGAACGAGAGATAGAATCTTTTATTCCCGAACCGTACTGGGAAATTTCCCTAAAGGCAGACAAGGATGGGGAATTAATCGAGGCAAGGCATTCAGAAGGCAGGTTTACTGATAAAACCCTGGCGGATGCTGCATATGCAGGAACAAAAGATCCTCTCCTTGTAACTGAAATCAAGGAAGGGAAACGGATTGACCGTGCTCCAACTCCTTTTGATACAACCGGCTTTATTGTTGCTGCAGCAAGAATAGGATATTCTGCGGCTAATGCCATGCGGGTTGCAGAAGAACTGTATATGAATGGTTTTATCTCATACCCCCGTACTGACAATACAATCTATCCTCCATCTTTAAACCTGGATCATATTCTTTCCACCTTGGAAAAGACGAAGTTTTCAATTGATGTTGCATGGGTAAAGAAAAACCGACGCAAAAAACCAACTGAAGGTAAAAAATCATCAACAGACCACCCCCCAATTCATCCAACCGGAGTTGCAAGCCCTGAACAGCTTGGTGATAACTGGAAACTTTATGAACTTGTTGTAAGACGGTTTCTTGCAACCCTTTCACCTGATGCAGAATGGGCCACAATGCGGATTACCATGGATGCGTCTGGTCAGCAATATATTGCAACAGGTTCACGTCTCATTGATGCCGGATGGAGGACGGTCTATCCATATTCAGACGCAAAAGATACCGTTCTCCCGGTTGTGAAAAAGGGCGAGAGATTAAAGATACAGGATCTGAATCTTGAAGAGAAACAGACCCAGCCTCCACCACGTTTCTCCCAGAGTAAACTTATTCAGGTGATGGAAGAATTAGGTCTTGGAACAAAATCCACTCGCCATGAAGTAATTCAAAAACTCATCTCCCGTAAATATATCGAAGGAAATCCTTTAAGGCCTACCCTTGTAGGAAAAGCGGTAACAGAATCACTTGAGGCCCATGCATCCACTATCACCTGTCCTGACATGACCCAGCAGCTTGAACAGGCGATGGAAGCTATCAAGGTAAAAAATCAGTCACGTGATATTGTAGTAGACAACTCACGAAAGATGCTGCACCAGGTCTTTGATCAACTAGAGCCTAATGAGGCAGTCATTGGCCAGGAGATTATGGGTCAGACTGATGAGGAACTGACCATTGGTCCCTGTCCGGTCTGCGGGAAGGATCTTCGGATCAGGAGAAAGGGTGGTTCGCAGTTTATCGGATGCAATGGTTATCCCGATTGTACATTTAATATTTCACTTCCCGGTACCATGTGGGGTTCTGCGGTCAGAACCAAAGCGGTTTGTGACATCCACAATCTCTTTCATGTCAGTCTGATCGCCAAAGGAGCAAGACCCTGGGAGATGGGTTGTCCGCTATGTCAGCTTATCGGACAGCAGAATGAACATTATGCAAAAATGCCTTCAATGACAGATGCATTACAACAAAAACTCCTCGACACTAAGATCTTCTCACTTTATGATCTGACGAGAACTGACCCTGCTGATGTAATGAAAAAACTAGGGCTTTCAAAAAAGCAGGTTGAAATAATAATAAAGGAAGCGAATGAAGTTCTAGATCTTATCCGTCGTCGTTCAGAATGCAAAAAGTTTATGAGACAGTTCGTTCCGCCTAAACGCGGAAGAAGTCATACGAAGGTAATGAATGGTTTTGCCGAGTCAGGAATTAACTGTATTGGAGACATTGCACAGACTACGGTTGAGATTTTGAAAAAGAGCGGTCTTTCAGATGAAGAGGCTAAAAAACTCAGAGATGAAGCAATTATCTTTAATGCAAAGCTCAGGCTCAAAGAGATCGGTATTCCTGCAGTTTCTCTAAAAAAATACCAGGAATCGGGTTTTATAACACCTGAACATATTCTTTCTGCGCATCCCGCATATGTATCACTAAAAAGTGGGGTTTCAATAGATACGGTAATGAAACATCTCTCCCTTTTGGCGAATGCATTAAAAAAACCAGTCCCACAAAAACTCTCTAAAAAACAATTAGAGTCAGGGCGCCAGGAGTTATTATCAACCCCCGGAATAAGTGAGTCATCTCTTGAGCATCTGTATCATGCCGGAATTATCAATAAAAAAGATCTTCAGACAACTGATCCAGTAAAGCTTTCTCTCATAACGGGACTTTCCAAAGATCACGTAAAAAAACTGCAATCACCCGCCAGGGTATGACTGCGTATCCCGAATGTTTTTCATTTAGAACCAACGAAGGTATACAGACTCTTGAGGACAGGCACATATGAATATGAAATGGAAGACCTGGGCACACGTTACCAAGTTAGACCCTGATAAGAACCTTACCGAAGACCAGATTGCAGAGATTGCAACGAGCGGGACAGATGCCCTGATTCTCTCAGGAACCCTTAATATCACCAGGGAAAATATGTCTGAATTGCGGGACCAGGTCAAAGAATACGGTCTGCCGCTTGTAGTTGAACCAGCAGGTCCTGAATCTGTAGTTTTTGAAGGAATTGATCTCTTGTATGTTGCGAGTGTTATGAATACACCTGATGCGAGATGGATCGTTGGTAAACACCGTGACTGGGCGATGAACCCTTCAATTGTCTGGGAAAAAGTAATTCCGGAAGCTTATATTGTTCTAAATCCGAATTCTGCAGTAGGAAAAGTAACTGGTGCAGACTGTTTAATCTCTGCACAGGAGGCTGCTGCATATGCCAGCGTTGCTGATCATTACTTTAAATTCCCCATTGTATACATCGAATACAGCGGCACTTATGGGAATCCGGAAGTTGTCAGACAGGTTTCTCAATCCATTGAAAATGCGATTCTCTATTATGGTGGAGGGATTGACTCAGGTGAGAAAGCCGCAAAAATGGCGCAGTATGCTGATACCATAGTGGTCGGAAATGCGGTATATGATAAGGGCGTTAAAACCTTGATTGAGACTGTTCAGGCAATTTCATAATAAATATGCCTCATATCCGGATTGTCCTGGTAGGACCTCTCTACGAGGGAAATGTTGGTTTTGCTGCCAGGGTTATGAAGAATTTCGGGTATACTGATCTCATTCTGGTAGATCCCTGCACTATTGGTAAAGAAGCAAAGATCCGGGCATCCCATGCGGATGATGTTCTGGAAAATTCAAAAATCATGACCCTTGATGAAGTTTTTGCTTCATCCCACCGGGTTATTGCAACAACCGGGGCGCTTTCATATTCAGCCTGCCATCCGACACGAATGCCTTTTTATTCTCCAAAGGAACTACGGGATTTAATATCAGACTTAAAGGGCACTATCTCTATTTTATTCGGGCGGGAAAACTGGGGGCTGTCAAACGAAGAAGTAAGAAGGGCAGATATTATCTGTACTATTCCAACCTCTCCTGATTATCCCATAATAAATTTGTCACATGCGGTGGGAGTTATCTGCTATGAACTGGCAAACCTTCCCACACCCCAAATTCCGGTTGCTACCGTGGAAGAAATGGACCACCTCTATGAACATATCGACCAGTACCTTGACCTTGTTGACCACCCGGGATTCAAACGCGAATCTACGATGACGTTAATAAGACGTGTGCTTGGTCGATGCAACCTGACCTGGAGAGAATGTAGTACTATTCACGGACTTCTCCGGCGTTCAGAGTGGCATTTCATTCCGGCAGATCATAACCAGCCAGGTTCGAAGGATAAAGATCACGTTTCGGATGCGAACGATAAACTGTAATCCGGAACAACATTTCGGTACATGATCCTTGTTGACTGGCAGATTACTGACCGGATAGAAAGGGGGTATATTGGTATCGATCCATATAATCCTGAATTAGTTCAACCGAATTCAATTGATATCCGGCTTGGAAATCATTTTGTCTGGTATACTCCCGGAGACACGGTTATCGATCCATATCTTCGTCACTCTGTCACTGGCGGAACTGAAGAGATGACTACAGATAGTATAGTCTTAAATCCCGGACAGTTTGTCCTTGCTGAAACCCTTGAGGCAATCAGTCTTCCAGATAATATTGTTGCCAGCATTGAAGGAAAAAGCAGTATTGCAAGACTGGGAATAGAACTTCACCAGACCGGAGGCTGGATTGATGCAGGATTTGCAGGGACAATAACTCTTGAGATGTGCAATGTTAATCAGCGCCCGGTGAGGATGCATGCCGGAATGCCAATCGGCCAACTTGTCTTTTATACTACTGAGCGTGCACTCTGTCCATATAATACAAAAAAAGATGCAAAATATCTAAACCAGCGTCAGGCAACTCTCTCGCGATATTATGAAAATAAAAAACGTGAGTAATGGAATTTACTCACCATAATTGAATACCTTTTTTCACAATACCTGCGGACTATATACCTAATTAACATAAACATATATGGATATTGTACGTGGAGACCTGATTCATGCGCCTTCTTTTAATTCATTCAGATTTTATCGAATACGAAGCAAAGAAAAAGACAAAAATTGCAGAAGATCCCTGTAATCCTTCAGGAAGGCTTGAAGAAGCCCTGGTTGCATTTTGTGCAGTCGAGTCTCCTGATGCTGATGGCATTGAAGATGTTGTCGATCAGACAGTGGTTGCAATTAGTGAAATGGCGGGAAAAGTTGAATGCAACCGGGTGATGGTATACCCGTATGCACATCTTTCATCTGACCTTGCAGCTCCTGATCTTGCAGTTGCTGCACTGAGGGCAATCGAGGCATCATTGGAGAAGGCCGGGCATGAAGTTAAACGTGCTCCATTTGGCTGGTATAAATCATTTTCACTCTCCTGTAAGGGACACCCGTTATCAGAACTCTCACGATCGATTACTCCTTCTGAAGATCTGGTAAAACCGGAGAAGAAACACATTGAGCATAAATTCTTTGTGATGACTCCTGACGGGAATATTCATGATACGAAGGAATTCCTGAATGATTCTCCTTTTGCAGCTCTTGTTAAAAAGGAGATGGGTATTGCAGTCCCCGTTGGTGGAGAGCCGGTTCACGTGGATCTGATGCGGTCAAAGGAATTCGTTGACTATGAACCGGTTTCTGATGTTGGACATCTTCGCTGGCTTCCCCGTGGAAAACTTGTCCGTGATCTGCTGGCCGACTACGCCCTTTCTCTTGTCCTGGATTATGGTGCAAGCCCTGTAGAGACACCAGTCATGTATGACCTTGCTGATAAGGCCATCTTTGAACATGCAGATAAATTCGGGGAACGCCAGTACCGGTTCAAGTCAGGTAACAGGAACATGATGCTCAGGTTTGCAGCCTGTTTTGGTATGTTCACCACGATGAGGAGGATGCATATCTCTCCAAACCACCTTCCGATGAAGATGTACGAGCTTTCTACATATTCATTCCGTCATGAACAAAAAGGAGAAGTAATCGGTCTGAAACGACTTCGTGCATTTACCATGCCTGATATGCATTCCCTGTGTAGGGATCTTGAGAATGCACTTACCTGTTTTGAAGAACAACTGGCTATCGGATGGAAGACCGGACGTGATTTCGGTACAGAACTAGTTGCCGTGTTCCGTTGTACTGAAGAGTTTTACAAGGAACATGAGGCCTGGATAAAGAAGATTGTCAGGGAATCAAATGTTCCAATGCTTATTGAAACTTTGTCAGATCGTGTTCATTACTGGATTGCAAAGGTTGATCTTGCAGCAATAGATGGTCAGAGTCGTCCAATTGAAAATCCGACAGTCCAGATTGATGTAGAGAGTTCAAAACGGTTTGGTATAAAATATCATCTTGGCGATGGGACAGAAGTATATCCCCCTATCCTTCATTGTTCACCGACTGGATCTGTTGAGCGTGTGTTTTGTGCAATTCTTGAAAATACTGTTAACCAAAAGGTTGCACATCTGCCGACCTGGCTTACTCCAACACAGGTGCGGATTATCCCGGTCACAGACAATCACCTCTCATATGCACAGGAACTTGCAGATACCCTTACCCGGGCCCGAATCAGGGTTGATGTTGATGACCGGGACGATTCACTGAATAAAAAGATCCGTGCAGCTGGTATGGACTGGGTGTCATTTGTTATCGTTGTTGGAGATTCGGAAGTAAGTTCAAAGAACCTGACCGTTACTGTTCGTGCACAGTCAGAACCTAACAAACCCCATAAGATAACCTGCACTACTGATAAACTGGTAGAAATGATTAGCGCAGAGACCGAAGGGATGCCATTCAGGCCCATGTATACACCAAGAATGTTATCTCAAAAACCAAGATACATCTAATTAGTATCAAATTTTTTTCCCCAAATATTGATAATCTTATACCCTGATTCTCTCATATGCCAATAAAGCGGCTCGCCGTCATTGACGCTGACCGTTGTGTCGGGTGCCAGTCCTGTATGTTTGCGTGTACCCGCAGACTGGGCTTTGGCGGAGTGGGGAAATCTGCCATTCTTTTAATTTTTTGAGATGGTTGCTGAACAATCAAATCAGTTTTACCAGGATATCGGGAGAGGTGCAGATTAGGTTGCATTCCAATATGGCGGAACAGAATATGCCCTTACTTTTGGAAAAAATGAAATGCCAGGATACCACACAGGTCTGGCAACATTCATATGGTATATCTGTGGTGCATGGCATAGTAATCTTGATAATGCCGGGTCCAGCGTTGACCAATAACCTCCTGAAAAGTTTTTGGGAAAATCCTGAATTAATTGCAGAAGAACTCTACGAGGAGAAGGCATACTGGCAGATTTTATCCAGTTTAGTAGTATGCTTTTTTCCCCGGGCCCTTTACTCCCAAGATATAATCATTGAAGTGTTATCGGTCTGTGGGATTGATATGTCAATTGAATGCGGTGATAATGCTTTTGGTTGCAGAAAATGGAGATCCTCAACTGGCAAATTCATTGATGAGTATGCTGGGAACAACACTTGCTGCAGTCGTAGGGTTTTATTTTGGCGGAAGGGTATTAGAAGGAAAAAAATAAGAAAAACTCCATATTTTTTTTATACCATTACTAAATAATAAGAGGATTATATGTAATATATCTGACCGGGGATTAACGTGGAATACGTAATCATAACACATAATTTAACAAAATTTTATGGTAATCTTATCGCTGTCAATAGTGTGAATCTTTCAGTCAGAAAGGGTTCATTATTCGGCCTATTAGGTCCGAATGGTTCTGGAAAAACTACCATTATTAAAATGCTGACCGGACAGATACTTCCTTCATCAGGAAAAGGAGATGTTCTTGGAATTGATGTCGTATCAGATCCGATAAAAGTTCGAACATTGGTTGGAATAATCCCAGAACAGGAAACACCTCCCAGTTTCCTGACCGTGATGGAATACCTTGATTTTGTCGCAGAAATCAGAAAGATACCTGAAATAGAGAAAAAAGCAGCATGGTGGTTTAATTACCTGGATTTCGAAGATAAAAAACATGTACTCTGTAAAGATCTCTCCAGAGGTACCCGTCAGAAACTGATGCTTACTCAGGCATTTATCCATGAACCTGAACTGGCTCTGATAGATGAACCGCTTATCAACTTTGATCCGATTATGCAGGCAAAGGTAAAGGAATTCTTTGTTTCCTATGTTCAGAAGAATAATACCCTTTTTTTATCCACCCACCTGCTTGAAACCGCTGAAGAGATATGTTCTGACATTGCTATTCTGCATAAAGGAGATCTGTTATATTCCGGATCGATGAGTAAGATACTGGAAGAAAACAGGCATCTGTCAGAATTTTTCTTATCACTGGTCAGGAGATAGAATGTCTGGTCTGTTTTTAAACATGATAAAAGAGGAATGGAGAATTCATTCCACCATGTTCGGGAGTTTAAACTTTGCCCTGTTTCCTGTCCTTATTTGTGCCATCGGTTTTATGGGGACATTTCTCATTCCTCTTATTCAAAATACGCTGACACTCACTGATCTGGTAATTCTCATTCATGCAAATTATCTGATGCTCGGTCTCATGGTAGGAGCTTTCGGCCTTCTTGGAAATGAAGTAATGAATAGACGTTTTGGACAGGCAAGTCTTCTTGCTTATTCTGCCCGGACCCTGCCCCTGACTCCCCGGTATATTTTTTTAACCTTCGTTCTCAAAGATACTCTCTATTATTTCTTTCTCTGGATATTACCCCTTGGAGCGGGTTTTTTTATCGCTTCACTGGTTATTGGAATTGATCTGATGATTCCGCTTCGTCTTCTTGTTACACTAACTTTTTCATTCCTTTCCGGGATGTCCTGTATCTTTTTTTTATCAACTGTTTATGAACGTTCTGCCAGGCTTTTAGGAATAATTCTCGTATTATCTGGACTTATCGGTTCATTTTATACGATATATTACGGAATAAATCCTGCATCCTTGTTTCCTGCTCTTTTGCTTTTCACCACCTTCAATGTAAAAAATCTGTTTCTTACATTATTGACTCTAATTATTCCTTTTATTGCAGCCCTTCTTCTATACTCACCGGATACCAGGAATACAACAAAAATCTATGAAAACAAGATGAAACCACTCATTCATAGATTGCGTTTCATACCCTATCCATCGCTGATGGTTAAAGATATGCTGGATCTTTGGCGAAGTGGGAGTATTATAGGTCAGGTAATTTTTTCTTTTTTCGTTCCCCTGGTTGTTATCTGGTTTTTTCTCTCTCTTCTGGATGAATATATCTCAATTCTTCAGTTACTTTTTACTTTTGCGATGATTACCGGAATAATTGCTTCCACTATGTATACCTGGATTACGATGTTTGATTCACTGAGTATATATACCGTATTACCAGTTGATGTCCCTGTTGTAATTAAAAGTAAAATTACCTTATTTTCACTGCTACAGGTAATTCCGGCTTTGTTCATCAGTGGGATTTGTCTTTTTGCAGGAGAAGGTGCCTATCTTTTCCCTGTCCTGGTTTTGACTTTGTCTGTTTCTTTTTATGTATTGGCCGTCATGATCTGGCTTACTGGACTATCACCAAGTGTGCTGGTATATAGTGCCAGGGTAATGGTTCTTTATTTTCTGCTAATCGGTTTGATATTAGCAATTTTTAGTTCTCTAACCATGATTAATCCCTGGTCTGGAATTGGAGCTGTTCTTTTATTCATTCCTGCTTATGAATTCATAAAGCTCGGTTTTCGAAGATGGGATCGAGTGGAACAAGGGATATTTTGAATATTTTTTTTTTGACAGGGTAGGTACATTCATTACGTACCCATAATATCGAGAAAAATGAACAAAAGGTAAATGTCAGAAAAAATTTTTAGGTTAAGAAAATTTTTAATCTTCCTCACGACATGACCCAATAACGATACCATTCTTCACATCATACCAGGTGCCACCTCTTCCTTTTTTATCCGGAGGTTTAATGGTTATCCGATAGTCCCGGGTCTTTGCAGCTGTAGCTGCATTTACCTGTTCCATGATGATCTTTTGTTCTTCTTCACTTGCATTATCAAGGATATTTTTAAGATTATCCTTCTCTAGTGGATGATATGTTGCATTATACATAGCTCTTTCCTCATGCAGGCAGGTTTTTTAAAAATTTTTCAAAGATTAAAAAGGGTAATTATTTTTACACCGGTCCTGTAAGAACAGGGAGAAACCATCCGACAATGGATGTAATAATCCATATGACAACTGCAATAATCAGAGATTTTACCCATCCGATGGTATACAATTTTTGTAACGCTATAAGCCATACAATTCCAGCAATAAATGCAGCGATAAGTCCCTGTCCGATGATGAAATAGATTATCGTGTAAATAACAGTTCCGATAATCGCTGCAAGGAATGCAGTCTTAATATCTTCGGTTTCACCAAATAATTTGGTAATCACATAGATAATAACTGCAGAAATAATGAGTGCAATGATGAACATTAACACTGCAGTAATAGTCAGATCCATAGTTCATCAATTGTCAGAGTACGCTATAATTCTTTCTAAACCAGTTGATGTACTATCAAAAGATGTATTTTTTTTTTATGACATACAGAAATCAGCATTGAGTTACGAAAAACTACACCCATTAACCAGGGAATCACATTTTTCGAATAATTCTCTCATCAAAAAAAATTATTTTTTCTCAAATAATCATGTTTCGAATCATATCACAAATTTATAGATATTGTGTCATTTATGAAAAGATTACCCTCCTCCATGGCATGCTCCGTCCTGCTGGAGTGCAGCATCAGAAAAGTCGACCTCCTCAAATAGTTCCTTCTCTTTCCGAAATTGCTCCATATTTTTATCCTTTTCGACAGGTTTTGACATTTCTCCTTCTACCGCCGGAATTAGTTGATCTATACGATAAAAAAGGCCAGTACTATCTAAGAGAGCAAAGGTATGTCCATGGCTCTGCTGAAACTGAACAATTGTTCCCACAGTACCTGTCTTTGGATATTTGGCATAACTCCCAATGTCTATCACATTCATCACCAACCGGTACCTATACTTCAAAGCTCATAATTATTTGCATGATAATCTTTAGTGTTTAATTGAGTTTTCTAAATTTCAATAAGAGGGCTGATAGATTCTATAGTTACCTTTTGGCACTATTATCTCAAATCGTGCACCGATTTTATATGTTCCTGTCTCTCTGATGCTGATATCAGTCAGAGAAAGTATTTCCCTTGAGAGAAAAAGACCAAAGCCAGTATTTTTTCCAAATCCTTTATCAAAAATTTCTACTTTCTCTTCATCAGGAATACCTAATCCGTTGTCTTCCCATGAAATTATCAATTCATTATCTGTTATTGTTGTTGACAGCCTGACTTCAGAAACATGCTGACCATGACGAATTGAGTTATCAAGTAATGTGAAAAAAACCTTCTGTAACATTGAATCTGCAAAAATATACAGATCCGGGAGATCTTTTTTTAGGGTTATTGATTTCGGGATTGACAAATGTGAAATCAGAGAATCGATTTTTACCCAATAAGGTTCACCGGTCCCTATTTCATCATATATCCGAGTAAATTCTATCAGATCTTGAATTTCTTCTATAGCTTTTATGGTAATTTTCAGGTACTCAGATGATTCAGGATCTTTATATTTATCCTTCAGAAATTCTGTAATTGCATAAACTGTAGATATTTTGTTTAGAATATCATGACGGGTAATGCTGGTGAGTAGACTAAGTTTACGATTTGCTTTTCTAATTACTTCTTCTGCTTTTTTACGCTGAGTAATATCCTGGTTTACGCCGTGTGTTCTGATTGTTCTGCCATTTGCATCCTTGGTTATTCGGGTGCGGATATTCATTGACCGGATCTCGTTATCTCTCCTAATAATGCGGTGCTCTATATCTGATTGAAAATCAGGATCAGTTGTCTCAATAGCCTTATACAATTCTTTTGATACCAGTTCAAAATCACCTGGATAGAAAAATTCACGGAAGTATTTCTCTCCACTCATCTGGTATCCTCCCTCCTGCTCAGCACTAGTCCCGTACAAATCATAAAACCTGTCATTGAAGGTAAACGTGCCAGATGTGATATCACATTCCCAATGTGCGAGACTTGCCATATCCATTGCTTCTTTAAGCGCAATCTGACTATCAATAAGAGATTGCTCTATCTGAGCTCTCTCAATCTCTGCTGCTGCCTTTACTGCAATTATATCAATTATTTTCTGTACAGAAGGGGAGTGCTGAATGGGATCTCGAAAAAGGACACACAAAATGCCTAGTACTTCACCATCTGAATTCCACAAGGGGGTTCCAATATATCCCCGGATATTTAATTGCTGAAGATCTGGACTATTAGGAAAAAGTTTTGTCGCATCATCAGGATATATACAAAAACCTTTTTCCCGGACACTTTCACAAGGAGTGTCTATGATACTGTATGAAAAATCTGAAACAAATTCTCCATCCAATAGCATGGAAAGAACCCTAACCGTATTACTATCAGGTAATAATTCACTAATCATAATACAATCAGCTTTTAGCCAGGATCTGATGTTCTCTGCAATTGAATTGAGAGAATTGATACCGGTTTTCCCAACCATACTCTGGACTATTGTTTTAAAAGCAGATTGAATATTGATATTTTCTGTAATATCCTCAATGGATGAGAGAATATGAGGTGTTCCTCCAATGGTAATAATACTTGATGAAAACCTGGTAATTCCATTATTACCAGAGGCCATTCGGGATGAAATTTCAAATCCTGATACCTCCTTTTTTTCACGAATCTCTGTAAGAAATTTGTGATATTGATCGTTGTCAGGAAACACCCCAAGGCTTTGTGCAGTTTTCCCAATAATATCTGACCTGGTATAACCGGACATTCTGATAAATGCATCATTTACGTCGACAAAAACGCCGTCTTTTGCCGAAACCAGTGTGAGCGCGACCGGATTATTCAGGAATAATGAACTCATCTTTTGTTCAGATTCACGAAGTCCGTCTTCTGCTTTTTTTCGTTCGGTAACATCATGAATAGAAAAGATAATCGCGGAAATCCCAGAATAAAAAATCTTACGACCAATGCACTCGATCCAGATGAGTCTCTTATCAAGGGTTGAGACTTGATAATTCATAATAAAGTCATCACTCCCAGCCTTGATTTTTTGTAAATCATTGAGAGCATTATCACGAAATTCCGGAAGAATAAATGAGAAAATATTTATCCTTTCCTCGAGGTTTTCATCCAAGGAGCAACCCATAATATGACAAATCCTGGGATTAGAAAATAAAATATTTCCGGAAAAATCGACAATTATGGTCCCGTCAAGTGATTTTTCTACAAGGGCCCTGAATTTTCTTTCACTATCTTTTATCTCCTCCTCCATTTTTTTTCGTTCTGAAATGTCTACTATAACTCCACGGATTCCGGTAATTTCCCCATCCTTGAAAATTGGTGAAGTATAGATATTAATCGGAAAAGTAGTTCCGTTACCTCTTAAAGCTAGATATTCCTCTAATTCATAAGGAATTCCTCCGATTAATTTCTGAATATTTTCTCTGATTTTTTCATGTGAAGAGGGATGGATAAATGAAAGAGCAGGATATCCTTCCTTGATATTCTGGTTTTGAGAATCCTTCATTGTTCGGCCATGCTGATTTACATAAGTAATAATTAGATCCATATCCATCTCGAATATGGTTTGAGGTTTTAATTCGGCAAAAGAACGGAATTTTTCTTCACTATCACGGAGTGCATCTTCAGCTAATTTCCGACTGGTGATTTCTCTCCAGGAAATCAGAATAGATTCTGACTTTTGATGTGGTATTTTCCTTCCATGACCTTCAACCCAGATTTCACGATTCTTTCTGGTAATGAGTTTATACTGGGTTATTTGTCCTTCAATACCATCAATAATGCTATGAAGATCCCGGGTTATTATCTCTTTAAAAACTGGATGGATATATTCCAGGATATCTTTCTTACCAATTATTTCTTCGCTTCGTTGTTCATCAATAATACTAAGGCCTGTTGGATTAATAAACTGGATGATACCATTAAAATCCAGAATTAGAATTGAATCATGTGAGTATTCCACAAGATTTCTGAATTTACTCTCGCTTTCACGTAATGAATGCTCGGTGTTTTTTACCTTCGTAATGTCACGGATTGATTCTATGGCACCGGTAATCTCACCGGCCTGGTTATAGAGTGGACAAGCTTTGGTAAGAATGTGAATCCGTTCTCCCTTGGAAAACGAGGTGTTACTTTCTGCAGAGATTGCATCACCGTTTTGATACACATTATTATAGTATGATTCAATCGTTACAATTGGTTCTTGTATGAGATCAATGAGAAGAGGACGACGATAACCATAAAAAGGAATGGCATAGTCATAATCTCCTTTTCCAAGCATATCTGATGATGATATACCACTAAGTTCTTCAATTGCACGGTTCCAGGCAATTACTCTGCCTTCCTTATCGATTGCAAAGGTAGCATCAGGGAGGAATTCAATGATATCAGAAAGCCTTTTTTCAGTATCCCGATGTAATCGTTCGGCCTGTTTTCGTCTCACAGCCTGCTTAATTTTATGCGATAACTCCGCATACTGAGGACGTGCATCTCCTCCTTTCTGGAGATAAAAATCTACCCCGTTATCTATTGCCTCTATTACGACTTCTTCTCTGCCTTTTCCAGTAAAAATTATAAAAGGAATATCAGGAAACCGTTTTCTGAAGGTTTTGAGAAACTCAATGCCGTCCATATCCGGCATCTGGTAATCTGATACAATAGCGTCGTAATATTCTATGCTTGGAGAATTCAATGCATCTTCTGCAGAATTTATAATATCAACATTAAATTCATCGGTTTCTTCAAGAAAAAGTTTACATAAATCGAGTAAATATTCTTCATCATCTACATATAATATCGATATTTTGTGTCGAACAGATGGGACAGTGTTTCGATTACCATTTATCAACAGGTCAGACAATCCCAATCTTCCTCCTTTATAAATTATACATTTTTTCAATTAAATCCAGGTTCGGATTGTATGCTATAGTCTTTTAGTTTGAAAAATTTATCTGTCACCAAAAAAATTTTTTTCCCAGATAATGTACATTATTGTTCATTAAATAACTATTTATATCATTGGATAATTTTGAAACGAAGTATCGATAATAACACAGAAATAGCCGGATTTGTTGTTGGAAATGAATATTGCGTTTATCGGAACAGGTAATTAGAGAATAAATCACTGATATCCAGTATCGAATTGATGAAAAAAAACCAAATGAACCGAACTTAAGCCGCTGGAGGGACTTGAACCCTCGACCTGCTGATTACGAATCAGCCGCTATACCGCTAAGCCACAACGGCGTGCCGTTATTATACGATGGAATTATATTAAAAAATATCTCTTTTCCAAAAAAAATAATCGGTTTTATAAAACACGTTTACCATTAATCTCGTCCTTGCAATTCACAAATTCCTGAATATATACGCTTAATCAATCTGGATGAAATTATCTCCAGATATTGGGACTATTTATTAAAATAATACCTCTTCCATATAAGTTCCGTGATAAGAAACTATTTCTCTGACAATCAATTGATATATATGGCATGAAGATCGGAATAACACTCCCGTTCCTTGTACTGTTATTCTTATCTGCTTTTACTGCTGGAGTAATAGCAGATGAAGAAAACCTTACCGGAACAGGTTGGTACGATCAAGGACAGATGGCCCTTGAAAATGAAAACTATGAAGAAGCTGTCACTGCTTTTACCAATGCATTAGAAGAAGAACCGGAAAACTCAGAACTTTTCTTTAAATTAGGTAATGCATTAGTCATGACTGGAGATGTGGAATCTGCACTCTATGCATATGAGAATGCCACTTCTATCAATCCTGAATATGGAGAAGCCTGGGGTAATATGGGATATATCTATCTCATTGGCAAACAAACACCAGAACCAGAACCTGCACTTGAAACTTTAACAAAAGCAGTGGAATATGTCACCGATGATCCTGGAATTTATATCAACAAAGGTATTGCTCATCTGCTCAACAGTGATTCGAATACTGCCCTTGAAAGCTTTAATGAAGCAATAAATCTTAATCCGGATGGATCACGTGCATATTACTGGAAAGGTATTACCCAGTCTGACCTTGGTGCTCCTGACGAAGCAATTGAGTCTTATAATAATGCCATCGAATTAAATCCCGAATTTAAAGATGCTCTTTATGCAAAAGGAATAGCAGAAAGTGCTCTTGGACTGTTTGAAGAGGCAGAAACAAGCTTTAATGAAGTGCTTACAATTGAAGGAGATTATTCAGAACCGTTCCTTACTGTTGGTAGCGATTCAGATGTATGGGACCGCAAGGGGCGTATCCTCTTTGAAGTTCAAAACAATCCTGATGAGGCAATTGTTGCTTTTAATAAGGCTGTTGAGTTAAACCCTGATAATGCAAATGCATTATACTACAAGGGCCGGGTTTTATATGACCAGGATGATTTGACAGGAGCCATGGCCGCATTTGATGCTGCAAGCCAGGCTGATCCTACCATGGGAGTCGTCCATTACTGGAAAGGACAGGTATACATTGATATGAGTGACCGTTCTGGTGCGATATCTGAATTTAGAACTGCAACCGAATTAAACCCAGGACTTGCTGATGCATGGTATTACCTTGGTGGACTTTTAAGTGATGATGGATCCTACGAGGAAGCCGTTCAGGCACTTGATGAGATGATTTCTCTCCGTCCTGACCTTGCCGATCCATATTATCTCAAGGGACTTAGTCAGTACCAGATTGAAAGTTACCAGGATGCAATAGATTCCCTTGAACAGGCAACAGTTCTGAATGCCTCACAAATGACAGATGATGATCGTTCAAAGGCATATTATACCCTTGGACTTGCAAAGGTCCAAAACGATGATTCACAGGGTGCTTCTGAAGCTTTTGCTGATTCAGTCGCTCTCAATGCATCAAATGCGGTAGCATGGAATGATTATGGCGTCACCCTTGACACTCTCGAAAATTATGAGGAAGCACTACAGGCATTTGAAGAAGCACTGACAATTGGTGGAGATTCTGCTGAGTATTATTATAACCAGGGTACTACCTTAAACAAACTTGACAGGACAGAAGAAGCAATAGCATCCTTTGACAAGGCTTTAGAGATTGAAACAAATCAGCGTGCATATCTCGCCAAAGGTATTGCTCTAATGAAACTGGAAGACTATGCAACTGCTCAAACTGTATTTGAACAGGGTATTGCAATGGATGATACCAAGGCAGATCTCTGGGCACAAAAAGCCATGGCTCTGTATAAACAGGGTAAGAACGACGAAGCACTTGAAGCAGTCAATATGGCTTTGAGTCTTGATGAATCCTGGCAGTATGCTCTTGATTTAAAAACCCTTATTGAAAATCCTGATAACCAGACAGATACAACATCAGAAAATACAGATGAATCCAGTACAAATGAGAGTTTTATTGAAGATAATAACATGACCGAAGAATAGAAAGGTCACTTAAACTTTTTTTTCCCCAAAGTTCAATTAATCCTGTGCTGATATCTATAACACATAGGAACTACAGGTTCCTGGTTTATGGTCTTTATGCAATCAGGTGAGAAAGAACTTATTATGCTTCGTGCAATTCATCATGCACAACATGAAGAATTTGACAAAGCAATAGCGTGTATACAGTTGATTCTTGATGATGATCCGTATGACATGACTGCCTGGTTTAATAAAGCCCATACATTGAGACTTTCAGGAAGAACAGATGAAGCATATACATTACTCTCCTGGCTGTACAAAGAATGTCCGGATCGTGCAGATATCTGTTTTGAATTGGGAATGCTGGCTAAAGAATCTGGTAATATAAAAGAAGCAGAAAAATTTTTTTTAACCTGTATTTCTATCGAGCCTCTATCATCTATACCCCGTGTTGAGCTCGGAACTATGTTTTTTGCTAATAACGATTGTATTAAGGCAAAAAAATTCTTTGCCGATGCCTTGGTATTTAATCCCGGAAATATTTACATCCTTCATCATCTGGGTCTCATTGCCCAGCATACTGGTACCTATGAGGAAGCAGAACGCTGGTTTTTTGAAGCTTCCGAACATGATCCGACAGACACTGAAACATGGTATAATATGGCACACCTCTATGAACTCCAGGGGAGACATACCGATGAAATCGCCTGTTATGATCGGATAATTGCATTAGATCCTGAACAATTAGTCCCCTGGCTCAAGAAAGGCCTGTGTTATCTGATATCAGATGAACTCTCTAAGTCCATAGCATGCTTTCGGATGGCTTGCAGGCTGGATTCAGATAGTCATCTTCCATATCTCCTGACAGGTCTTGTTTACTCCATACTAGACCAGAATGAAGATGCTGTTTTATCACTGGAAAAAGCAGTTAGATTATCTGACGGTACGGAAGTAATGGTCCAATATGGACGTGCTCTTGGTGCCTGTATGCGATACGAAGATGCGTTGGAGGTTTTCTCAGGGATAATTTCGCGTCATCCGGATAACAAAGCTGCTGCTGAAGGGTATGCCCGCTCACTTTACCTCCTTGGCAAGTATGATGAAATTATTCCCTTGTGTATTGAACAACTAAAGCGGGATCCTGATAATCCTTTTTGGGTAACGACTTATGCCCGAGTATTGGGATGGAATCTTGAGGATCCCAATACTGCTATCTCTATTCTAAACAAAGGAAGAGTAAATATCTCTGGACTTCAGATACCCCTTGTACTCGCAGATCTCTTAGTACAAACCGGCAAAATAGAAGAAGCCATGGACTTGTTATTGGATTTGGAAACTGTATTCACAAATGATTTTCAGGTTCTTTTTAGGTTATCTTCACTTCTTGCAAAGATGAAGGATTTTGAGAGAGCTTCACATTATTTTGAAATGCTGGTGAAACAACGACCAAATGATATGAATCTTTTATTCCTGGCTGGGCAGGCTTCTGAACAATCAGGTGATCCTTATAACGCATTAAGCTTGTATACTAAAGCAGTAACAGGAATGCCGGATAATCCAGAATTATGGCTGGCAAGAGCCCGTGTTATGATGGATCTTGAGATGTACCAGGATGCTGCAGTAAATGCTTCTCAGGCAGTTGCGTTAAACCCTGACTGGCATGAAGCCTTTCTCCTGAAGGGTATGGCAGAGATCCATGTTGAAGATTATGACAAGGCACGAAAAAGCCTGACATGCGCTACCACCCTTGACAGAGATAATCCTGATGGCTGGGGATATCTAGGCGATGCACTTTTCCTTTCCGGTGAAAAACAAGCTGCAAAGATATGTTATGAGCGGGCTTTAAAACTTGATCCTGATGATCCCAAAGGACAGGCAGGATATAAGGCATGTTCCAAAAATGAATCAGGAACAAAAGACCGTAACAATGAAGAACCTATATTGGATAAAAATTTGAAAGATTAATAATGACAAATTCCGATGCTCTGTATCATTCACCTAATATTCCTAAACCATGTCATTTTGTATGATATCCCTCCCGGAGGTTTACTAACAGATGGAAGAAGCACACGCAATATGGATTGAAAAGTATCGGCCTCATTCTCTTGCAGATATTATTGGCCAGCAGGAAATCATCGAAAGACTTACCTCATATGTTGCAAAGCATGAGATGCCTCACCTGCTTTTTACCGGAAATGCCGGAACAGGAAAGACTACTGCTGCTGTTGCCCTTGCCAGAGAATTTTTTGGTGAAAACTGGCAGATGAACTTTCGAGAACTGAACGCCTCTGACGAACGTGGAATTGATGTAGTAAGGAACCAGATTAAACAATTTGCCAGGACATCCCCTTTTGGGGGAACTACCTTTAAAATTCTTTTCCTTGACGAAGCAGATGCTCTGACAGCAGATGCTCAGTCCGCTCTCAGACGGACCATGGAAACATATGCACAGACCTGTCGGTTCATTCTTTCATGTAATTATTCATCAAAAATTATCGATCCAATCCAAAGCAGATGTGCAATATACCGGTTTCGTCCTCTTGGCAGACAGGCAATAGCAGAAATGGTTCAACGAATAGCACACGACCAGGATCTTACAATTTCCCCCGAAGTCGAAGACGCTATTTTTTATATTGCCCAGGGAGATATGCGAAAGGCAATTAATGCCCTCCAGGGTGCAGCGATTCTGGGAAGAAAAATAACTCCAGATATGATTTTTGCAATAACAGCAACTGCACGCCCAGAAGAAATCGATGACCTTATCGAGCTGTGTCTGGCAGGTAACTTTCCGGGAGCGGGAAGTTCATTATCCTCTCTTCTTCATGACCGAGGAATTGCACCACAGGAATTGATTGGTCAATTATACCGAGCAATTATGAAACGCGATATACCTGAGGGCATTAAGGTTCGTCTCATCGATGCACTTGGTGAGACAGACTTCCGGCTCTCTGAGGGAGCAGGGAGTGATATCCAGATGCAATCCATGATAGCCAAATTTGTGATGTATGCGGGAAAAAACACACGATAAAGAAAATCAATTAAAAATGCCCATATGAACTAAAGGATTCCAAGAATTATCAATCGAATATCCTGATTTAATCATTACATGAAGTAATCATTATTTTATTTACATCGATTGTCGATACTCTTACTGGGAAAACTGAAAAATGAAAGAGAATGTGAAAACTGTAACTTGAGATCACTTAAGATCACTATCGAAAATCTCTTGTCTTGTGAAGATGATCTCATTACTCCTTGTGTGATTCAATATTTATCATCCATTTATGAGCAGATATGACACCAGCAAAAGAATCAGAAATAATAGAAATTACAGATCGCGATACTGACTGGAATCGGTTTTTCAAGAACAGGTATAAGAAAGAACTGGACGAAATATCCCGTGAATATCCGTATAAACGATCTCTATACATTAATTATCATGACATCGAAAGTTTTGGAAAAACTGGAATCCAGTTAGCCGATGAACTGCTCGAAAACCCAGGAAAGGTAATTGGTGACATCAGGGATGCAATAAGGACGCACCGACTTATTAAAACCCGGAAAAAAGAAGAACAACCTGATATTAATATAAGATTCACGAATCTTCCCCGCAAGATTGCAATCAGGGAGATCAGATCAGATCATATCGGGAAATTTATCAGTGTTGAAGGAATTCTCAGGAAAACTACTGAGGTACGACCAAGAATTACTCTTGCTGTATTCAGATGTCCTTCCGGACACCGGACAGTAAAAGCACAATCATATGGTTCGTTTGTCGAACCAGACGGATGCCAGGCAGATGGGTGTACACAAAAAAAACTGGAACTCATTCCCAGGTTTTCACGGTTTGTAGATTCTCAGAAACTTAGAATACAGGAATCACCAGAGGGTCTTCGGGGTGGAGAACAACCACAGACCATAGATCTCGATGTTACTGATGATATCTGTGGTATTGTAGCACCTGGAGATCGTATAGTCGTAAATGGAATTCTACGTTCTATACAGAGGAATTCATACGGGAGTAAATCTACAATATTTGACATCTATATTGAATGCAACTCGATAGAAGTGGCAGAAAAAGAATTTGAAGAGGTTAATATCAGTGAAGAGGATGAAAAAGAGATAATTTCCCTTTCTCAGGATCCAAATATTTACCGTAAGATTGCACATTCTATTGCCCCGACTATATATGGTGTAGATGATGTCAAGGATGCCATTTCTCTCCAGTTATTTGGGGGAATTGCAAAAGAAATGCCAGACGGGAGCAGGCTACGTGGAGATATCCACGTGCTTTTGATAGGTGACCCAGGTATTGCAAAATCACAGATGCTTCGATATGTTGTCCGGCTCTCTCCAAGAGCCATATACACATCCGGTCAATCGACAACATCAGCCGGTCTCACTGCTACTGCGGTAAAAGATGAGTTTGGTGATGGTAGATGGACACTTGAAGCAGGGGCACTGGTTCTTGCTGATATGGGTGTGGCCTGTGTGGATGAGATGGACAAGATGGACAAGCATGACCGGAGTGCTTTACATGAAGCAATGGAGCAACAATCTATCTCAATTGCAAAAGCAGGCATTACTGCGACACTTAAATCAAGATGTGCTCTCCTTGGAGCTGCGAATCCCAAATATGGGAGGTTTGATGATTTTGCTCCAATAGGAGACCAGATAGATATGCCCGCTTCTTTACTCTCCCGATTTGATTTGATATTTGTTCTTGCTGATAAACCAGAACATGAACGTGATCTTGCCATAGCAGAGCATATACTTAAAGCACATAGTGTTGGAGAACTGATTGCCCAGCATACCAGGGAACCAATTCCAGGTATTGATGAAGATTACATCACTGAACAGTTAAAACCGGTTACTCCTGAGATTGATCCGGTGTTGTTTCGGAAATACGTGGCCTATGCAAAAAGAAACTGTTTTCCAAGGCTGAAAGATGAGGCAAGAGATGCTTTGATAACTTATTACATGAAATTACGGGATCTGGCTGATGCTAACAAACCTGTTCCTGTTACCGCCCGACAACTAGAAGCGATAGTCCGTCTTGCAGAAGCATCAGCACGAATACGTTTATCTTCAGAAATTGAAAAAACAGATGCAGAACGGGTTATTACAATAATTGATACCTGTCTCCGTCAGGTCGCATATGATCCCTCTAGCGGGACTTTTGATATTGATATTCTGGCAACAGGTGTCTCAAAAAGCAAGCGTGACCTGATAAGGACAATCAAGCAGAGTATTCGTGATATAGCAGATGAAAATGGGAGGGCCCATAAACCTGACATTATTGAACTGGTCAGGCAGCAGGGCTTTGACCGTGACGAAGTAGAACGCCAGATTGCCGCGATGCTTCGTTCTGGTGAGGCTATGGAGCCTAAATTAAATATAATAAAACTTATATAGAGGCTTGTAATTAAGAGAATACTGTTATTGAGTGCAGTCATATCATATGATATGGATTCACATAAGGGGAAATATAAAGTTCCCAGACTGACTGTATTTTTGATGATTAGCCTGTTATCTATTCTCTTTGTTACAGGCGGTTCTACTGTCCTGGCAGACAAAGTTGAAACTTCTCTTTCAATTCTCACCGATCCTGATGACCCGGGATATGATCTTCCTTTTAAGATAGTCGGTATATTAAAAGACGGAGACGGAAACCTGCTTGGAAATAAAAAAGTTACCCTTGAACAATTTGAAAGTGATAACCCTGATGCAAATTATAAGTTCCTGGCAACCGCAACTACCGACATTAATGGGAATTACTCATTCTTCCGTCCTGATGCATCACCTGCAGAATATCTCCGGGTAAAATATAATGGAAATAATCAGTTTGAAGGTACAGTTAGTGAAATTATCCAGGGACACAAACCTGCACAGGATGATGTTGAACCAGAAACTATATCCTCAATTACTAAATCAGATACGAAAATTACTGCCAAGGCATCTCCTTCTAACCCATCACCAGGTCAGACTGTTGTAATTACCGGGCAACTTTTGGGAGCTAATGGAAAACCATTGAACGGTAAAAAGGTAATTTGTGAGGCATCTGACAGGATAGGCAATAAGAGTGACTTTTCCATCCTTGGAATATCCACTACTGATGAAAACGGATTTTTCAGGTTTGGAGTTGGTGGAGGTTCAACCACTACATATATCCATATTCACTTCACCGGTGATGACCAGTATGAAGAGTCCTATAGTGACCTGATTGTGGTATTATAGGAATTTTTTATTTTTTTTCAAGGTTTACCGGAAATTCTTTTCTGATGGTTTCTGCTTCAAGCGGATCTATCTCAAAAAATATCAGATCTTCCCTGTCACTTCCCATAGCTCGTACTGTTCCATCTGGTCCAGCAATACACGAACCTCCATTATATGAATCAACAGGAGTCTGACCAACAGTATTAACCGATGCAACAAACGTCTGAAATTCAAGTGCTCTGGATCTTGTAAAGAGATGGAAATGTTTTATTCTTGCTGCGGGCCATGCTGATGGAACCAGCATCAGGTTTATTCCAGCATCTCGATATGCCTGAAAAACACTGGCAAACCTGAGGTCATAACAGATGGCAATTCCTAGTAAGCAGGAATCATAAGGAAAAAAGCATGGCGATTCTCCTGGGGAATACATGTTGTCTTCTCCTCCTGGAGAAAAAAGATGAATTTTTCGATATTTTGAAAGAGTTTTTCCATCAGTCCCAATTGCAATGCAGGTATTATACAATTTGTCAGTATCTTTTTCTCTGAATGATCCCAGAATCCCGATACTATAATCCTGTGCAATTTCACGGATCGTTGAAATATTCTCCCCACTCTCATCAGTTGCCAGGGAATCATCAGATGGATTCCACCCAGTCAGACATTGTTCCGGAAACACCAGAAATGATGCGTCGCCCTCTACCGCTTCTGCTGCACAATCTCTCATCTTTTTTAGATTTCGTTTCGGCTCATTCCAATAAGGAGACACTTGAGCCAGACAAAGTATCATGATACAGTATGTTTCTTTTTCTTTGAATTGAGTTTTCGGATAGAATTTATACCTGAAAAAAATTGATCTTAATTAGGAGTTGTTGTATTGGAAAATAAATTAACAAAAATAGAATTGCAGGTAGGAGGGATGCATTGTGCTATCTGTGCTCATACTGTTGAAAAAGCTCTATTATCGACTCCTGGAGTAAAGAAAGCAGAAGTGAATCTTTCTACCGAAAAAGTACAGCTGGAATATGATTCTACAAAAACAACTCTTTCTGATCTTACTAAGACTGTTCAAAAATCCGGTTTTTCAATTGCTGCTGAAAAAGTATCGGTGAAGGTCGGTGGGATGGCATGTGCGTCTTGTGCACAAACTCTCACTAGAGCGCTGCTCCATCAGAACGGAATTATTACTGCGGATGTAAATCTTAGCCTTGAAAAAGCTAATATTTTCTATATTCCATCGCTCATAGATGTTGATAAGATTCGGGATATTATCACCGGCACGGGTTTTAAATTCCTTGGGACCGATTCAGATTTGTTAAAAGAACAGGAAAAGGAGAGAACCAGAGAACTAAATCTACAATTGTACAAAATAATTATAGGATTTTCAGTATCTTTGCTTCTCATGGGGATGATGTTTTTTACCCCCTATGATATGCAGACCATCGCTTATCTTCAGTTATTCATAACTACTCCTGTCCTCATATGGCTTGCTGCTCCAATTTTCAAAGCAGCATATGGTGCACTCCAAACCATCTCATTGACGATGGATGTAATGTATGCCATGGGTATTGGGGTTGCATACGGAGCCAGTATATTGGGAACGTTTTCAATTATTTTTGATCAATCTACCCTGTTTTATGAAACTACCCTGATGCTTACTGCATTTCTGATGCTGGGACGATTTCTAGAAGCAAAAGCGAAAGGAAAGACTTCTTCCGCAATTAAGGCATTGATGGGTCTTGAAACAGATTCAGCATCGGTAATTCGGGATGGAAATGAAATTACAATTCCAGTTCAGGATGTCACAATCGGAGACCTCATTCAGATGAGACCGGGGCTTCGAATACCTGTTGATGGAATTGTAATATCCGGTTCAAGTTACGTTGATGAATCCATGGTTACCGGAGAACCATTGCCAGTACACCGGACACCAGATATGGAGGTGATTGCAGGAACTCTGGTTACAACAGGGGCATTTATCTACGAGGCGACAAGGATCGGTGAAGACACGATGCTTGCCCGGATAATCAGACTGGTTGAAGAAGCACAAGGATCACGTCCTCCAGTCCAGCGACTTGCAGATAAAGCAGTTACCTGGTTTATTCCGGTAGTACTTACGGTTGCAATACTCGCATTTCTTTATTGGTTACTTATCAGAGGTATGGATATCAGATTTTCCCTTCAGACACTGATTGCTGTTCTTGTTGTGGCATGCCCCTGTGCTCTGGGCCTTGCAACGCCCACTGCAGTAACGGTAGGAATTGGGAGAGGAGCAGAATATGGTATTCTTATCAGGAATGGTTCTGTTCTTGAAATGGCAGATAAAATAACTCTTGCCTTGTTTGACAAGACTGGTACAGTAACCCTTGGAAAACCAGTAGTTACCGATATAGATACCTTTACCGGAAATCCTGAACTACTCCTTTCCATAGCTGCTTCACTTGAATTTCTTTCAGAACATCCGATAGGTAAAGCAATACGTGAAAAGACAGACGAAATGGGGATTGAACCAACTGTTGTCACTCATTTTGAAACGATATCCGGAAGTGGACTTAAAGGGGTAGTCGCAGGTGACAATGTGTACCTTGGAACACAGGATTTTATTCTTTCAACGGGATGTTCAATTTCCGAAGAAGATATTTCACTGATTACCCGCCGTGAAAAGGAAGGAAAGACCACGGTAATTATATCACGTGATAATATCACTCTTGGGATGATTTCTATATCTGACCTTGTTAAACCAGATGCAGATCTTTGTGTCAGGGTTCTTCAGGAAATGGGTATCAGGTTAGGAATGGTCACTGGTGATAATGAAATAACTGCACGATCTGTTGCAGAAATAATTGGGATTGAACAGGTACATGCACGTATATTGCCGGAAGGGAAAGAACAGGAAGTAAAACGTCTTCAGAAATCAGGAGACAAGGTGGCATTTATTGGTGATGGGATCAACGATGCTCCTGCCCTTGCAAGAGCAGATACCGGCATTGCAATAGGATCAGGTACAGATGTTGCAATAGAGAGTGCAGACATAGTACTGGTCAGGGATTCCCTTTTGCATATTCCTGCTTCGATTCAACTTGCCAGAAAAGTAATGAACAGGATAAAATTAAACTTATTCTGGGCTTTCATTTATAATATTATTCTAATTCCCCTTGCTGCCGGAGTGCTGTATCCTTTCATAGTTTTCAGACCGGAATATGGGGCATTTGCAATGGCCTTTTCTTCAGTTACGGTCGTTTCAAGTTCATTACTTTTAAAATATTATGTCCCACCTGCACTTACTGGCACACATAATTCTCATGCAAATTTCATAGATTCAAATAAAGAGACATCTGTAGTATGATAAAAAACTATTATGTTAATGGACGGAATAGATTTTATACCGTGGAATTTCTGAAAAAAGGTAAAAATGATGCAGAAAATTCTGATTTTTTTATGAAATTTTTTATTCGTAAACAGTAATTTTTAATATTCTGGAATTTGATGAACTGTAACCGTCATCGCCAGGAAATATTGTTTCAATCTGGACAGAACCACTTTCAACAACCGGAAGGGTAAAAGAATATTCTCCGCTCATATCTGTTGTAGTGGTTCCCGCATCTCTCCATTCAAGATATCCCCCAAAGGCACATCCACCAATACATCCAATCGGACTTGAAGCAAGGCGATAAGTCACTGGTTTTAATCCTATTCCTTTCCCTTCACTATCACTCAGCCGTCCTTTAAATGTTACAAGATCGCCTACTTTCGGAAAAGTTGGCCAACCACTCAGAGTCAGTGCTGTCTTTTTTGGTTCATCGCCCGGTACTGCTGCAACACTAACCCTGTTACTATACATTCCCGTGTATAAAGCCTCAAAGTTCCAGTCTCCTCCGATATCTGCAACCTGGTTGTACTGAAACGATCCATTATGTGATGTCTTTGCAAGATTAAAGGAATCAGCATGAGAACCTGCCGGAGCCGATATGAGAATTATCACATCAGACGGACTTGTTCCATATAATGAAGAATTAATTTTTCCGGTTAACGAAATATTGTCTCCGATGATTACCTCATTCATTTCCTCCATGAGAGTAACCAGATTATTTTGTTTTTCATCTTCCTGCCTGACCTCATCCATTGCCATTACTCCAGGAATACAAGGAAGAAATAGTAGTGAAATGAGTATAACCGAAAAAAATTTATCCATATCCTGTCCCGTTTTACATCCAGTTAATATATTATATTATCGTAGGAGTTTATCAGGTTTGAGGAGAATTGGTGGCGATCTTTGACATACACATATAATTATTTCCAAGGAGCGGATGAAAAACCAGCAACCTAAATATTTTTTCATGATATTGTATCCACCGGATACGGCAATATGACATATAAATTTCTTCTGAATTGCTGATAGATTCACCTGCATGATAATATATCAGTTTTCAAGACAAATTACATTTCTACCGAAAATAATAGATTCATTACTATGTGCACCCTTTTTTACTTTACTAATTCTGACGGGATGAAAATCACATTCATGATCTTACCAGATTCGTAATTGCATACGGTTGAAGTCCTCATTTACAATTAGAGATAATAATCAGGCATTTTTATCTGTAATGCTGCTGTGATTCTCTGGAAAAGATTGAGGGATCTCCTGAACGGACCGGTCTGCCTTCAAACCAGGGATCAACAAAACCAGGGCTGAGAAGATGTGATAACAATTGCATTTCTTTAATACTGTATTGTCCTGGAGATGTGGCACTTTCGATATAACAATAGGTATAAAGAGAACCAAAGAGACAAAGCAACGGACGTGCATATCGATAAATCGTTCCGGTGACACTCATGATAACCGGATATGGACACTCTGAAGTTATTTTGAGCAGGGTAAGTAGATCTTCCTGGTTCTGTGGTTGAACTGCTATTTTAACAATATCACCAAAAACATGAAGGGTTGTCATCAGTTTCATGAGTTCTGCAGAATCTGGCATATAGTTCTGATGGCAGGAAGCAATTACCGTTTTTTCATAGTTTTTTAGTCGCTCTGCATGGTCCTTAAACCGGATTTCCAGATCTACCATATCCACATCAGGAAGATAAGGAGATAACCTGTCCCATAATCCTTCAGTTCCTCCTGCATATGCTCCTCCTTCATCGCTGCTACGGATTGTGAGAATGATGGGGCCGTCAAATGACTTTCGTAGATTGTGAAGAGCATCATCAATAGGTTCTGTTATCATATCCAGCCTGATTTCTAGGGCGTCAGCTTCCTTTATCATAGGAGAATCAAATTCGCGTGGACTGGATAAAGAAGCAATAATCCGGATGATTCTATTTGAATCGGCCTTTAATGCATCATGGATCATGATCCTCTCCCGATTACTGTAAGGTCAGAAATCCTCACATAAGGAATGATGCTACTTCCTAAAGTCCGGGTATCTTTGCTACATCCTTCTATCCGGAATAATATTTCAAAAATATTTCCCGATATCATACCGGTCCTAATTGGTTCACAGAGTTCCCCATCATGAGCAAAAAAAGGTGAAGATAATTCTACAGAAAAATCTCCAGACATAGGATTTGCCGTATGGGCACCAATGAGATCATGAACGAAAATCCCTTTTTCATCAAAGACTGATATCTCCGGACCTGATAGTACCAGGTTATGATTTCCTATTGATGGTGCTCCGGATTGTCCTAACCGGACTGCACTGGCAGTTGGTGTCTGATCATACCGATATGCTGTCCGAAGATCATAAGCATAAGACTTCAGGATACCATTTTCAATAAATGGTATTTTTTTAACAGGCATTCCTTCTCCATCCCAGGCACAATTTGCTAGACCTCTGGTATCAAACGGATCATCGATGACTGATATCGCTTCATGAGCGACCATCTGTCCAGATTTTCCCGCAAAAAACGAACGTCCGGTGTGAACATTACGCCCTGACAAAGCAGGAATAATCGCTGCATCAAGTAATTGGGAAAAAGCTGTTGGTGAAAAAATTACATCATAAGATCCGGTTTTTATCTCTTCTCCACCTTGACCTTTACTAGCAAAAAAAGCAGCTTTTTCACCGGTTTTTTCAGGATCAATCAGATCAAGGTTCCATGATGCATCATGTTCAAATCCTGTTGACTGACCAGCAATCATTTCAAGGCTGATATGAGCAGAAGTTCCTTTCACTGAATAAAGCAGTCCGTTACTATTTGCAAGAGTGTGTTCTGACCATGCAAGTGAGGCAGATCCTGATGTAATATTAGCGGGGTATTTATCTGAACCTGATTTAAGCTGCGATATAAGTTCCATTATGAGATCCGGATCCGGAGTAATCCGGTTATCATAAGCAAGGGGTTCCTGAGAGAGATTTTCGGGTCCTGGAAGTCCTTTCCAAGGAATCGGGTCAGCAAATCTGGAACTTACCAATGCAGCATCAAGACATTTTTTCCAGGAATCAGGATTGTCAGTGCATGAAACACCGATTTTCCCATTATTAATTACCCGGATAATCAGTCCAAAACCCTGTGTACGGTTTCCGATAGCGATATCATTCTGTTTCAGGTCAGCACCAATCGATTCAGAGCGGGCTAGTAAAATTTCAGTTTCATCAGTAATTTTTTCTGCTGCCCGCAAAATTTCATCAATCAATTTCACACCCACCTACAACAGCATTGTTAAGAAGAAGATGGGGAGAGCCATCGGTAACTGGAACGGTCTGACCTCCTTTTCCACAATAACCCGGATGGAGGGCAAGATCATTTCCGACGAGAGAAATAGAATGTAATGTCTGTAATATTTCTCCGGATAATGATACATCCCGTACCATATCGGTTAGTTCACCATTTTGAATAATATACCCATATTCAGCATTAAACTGAAACATTCCACGCCCTGGATCAACCTGCCCCCCACGTGAACCTTTTAACAAAATACCTGATTTACACGTTTCAATAATTTCATCGTAAGTAGAATCACCATTTTCAATAAAAGTATTACTCATGCGAACAATCGGTTCAATACCTGGCATACCCCTACAGTGTCCGGCATCCCCATTCCCCATACTTGCAAGTGTTTCTTTTGAATGAAGATATGACATCAGTATTCCATTTTTAATAATATCTGTTCGTTTTGTTTCTGATCCTTCATCATCAACCGGACAGAACCCGAATTCGGTTAGTGAGGGATCATCAACAATGGTGAGCAGGGGAGAACCAATAGTTTCCCCTATCTTTCCCTTGAGAATAGAACTTCCTTCTTTTACCAGGTCACCTTCAGACGCATGTCCCACTGCTTCGTGGGCAAAAACCCCTGCAAGTTCAGGATCAAGTACAGCATGCATGATCCCTCCCTTACACGGTCTGGCGTCAAGAAGGTGTTCGGCCCGGTTAGCTGCCTCATGTGCCAGATCGTACCGGTGCCTGATATTAAGACCAGAAATCGTATGATCACGTTCATAACCCATTTGTACAATTCCTGATCGGGACGCCACTGCCATGATCGAAAAACCATTCCGGCAGAGATGATACTCATAGAAGTGACCATGAGAGTCTGAAAATGAAACAGTTTCATCCTTTTCAATAAAGTTTATCCGCCTGCTTACAATATCACGACCCTCAATGGATTTATATAAATCCAGTAAAATTGATACTTTTTCATCAAGGCTTACGTCTGCTGGATTCTCTCTCATTGAAGGAACAGAATGAATTGATGAAGGAGTGTCTTTAATAGTTATATCAACGGTAGTAACTTTTGATGTGGCATATGCTTCCCTGATGAAATTTTCTGATAATTTTTCACAATCGGCCTCTTTTCCGGAGACAGAAAAAACTCCCCATCCCTTGTCTCCAAGAACCCTTATCACTGCTTTATCAAAAAAGGAAGTGCCTGCCTGGTCAACTTTTCCATTATCAACATCAATCTGGGTGACTTCTCCGCTAACTCTCCGGATGTCATAATACCGGTATGGAATGGTCATCAGATAACCGTCCGTGGAGCAGGTAAATCGGAGTTTAATATTTTATGAGTGGTAGACCAGGCTATTGATTTTAACTTGTCCAGGAATAATTCATGATTATCCGGAACCAGTGCAATCTTAAGGACTTCATCAATTCTTTCAACCGGGATTATTTCTATTGATGTGATGAATTCATCTTCGATTAAGACATCACCAAGGTTTGCCTTTGGAATGAGAACTTTTCTGATTCCTGCTCTGGCTGCTGCTTCTATTTTATAGGTTACTCCCCCAACAGGAAGGACATCGCCCCGGACAGACAATGATCCGGTCATGGCAATATCCTGTCTGACAGGTATCGATTCTAACGCACTGATAGCAGCAGTAGCAACAGTTACAGAAGCCGAATCTCCCTCAACACCCTGGTATGTTCCGATAAACTGGATATGGATATCAATATTCCGAATATCTTTTCCAGTAAATCGTTTCAGGATTGCACCCACGTTCTTGATAGATTCCTGTGCTATCTCCTTTAATAAACCAGTTGCAATTATTTCTCCACCATCTCCCTGGGCAGGAGTAATGGCTGCCATGATGGGAAGAACAGACCCGGCATCACTTCCCATAACTGCAAGACCATTTACTCTTCCGATTTCTGTTCCTTCCACAACTGCAAGTTCATATTCACGGGTTCTTCGTATCATCTGTGCAGATATTTGATCCTCAATTGAGCGGGCAGTATTCTTTGCTTCTATCACATGACGACGAGTGGTGAGTTTAGCACTTTCCTGCCGGGCAAGATCTCCGGCAACCCTGATTAGACCTCCCATATCACGGAGTTTTAAAGTCAGGTACCCTTTACGGTTGGATCTGCGCTTTGCTTCATGAAGTACTTCATCAATTGCACTACGATCAAAATGCGGAATCATACCATCGTTTTTAATTTCCTGAGCAATAAAGCGGATAAACTTTTCCCGATTTTCAGAAGTATCCGGCATGGTATCTTCCATGTAAATTTCGTATCCGTTCCCTCTGATTCGTGACCGGAGAGCAGGATGCATTCCTTCGACGGCGTCCAAATTTCCTGCCGCTACCATCACAAAGTCACAAGGAACCGGTTCAGTTCTAACCATGGCACCAGAGGAACGCTCACTCTGACCAGTAATAGAGAATTCTCCTTCCTGCATAGCAGTCAGCAGGCTCTGCTGTGATGGAAGACCAAGAGTATTAATCTCATCAATAAAGAGAACCCCTTTGTGTGCCCGGTGTATTGCTCCCGCTTCTACTCGATCATGGGACGGAGTTTCAAGACCTCCTGACTGGAAAGGATCGTGCCTGACATCACCGAGAAGTGCACCGGCGTGTGTTCCCGTGGCATCAACAAAAGGAGCAGTCGAAGTTTTGTCATTTGACACCAGGAGTTTTGGGACCATCTGTTCTTCACGAGGGGTTGCATACCGGAGAGCCATGAAAATGAATGCTGCTGCGATAATCCCCATCAGCCACTGGTAGGTAATGAAAGCGTACCCGATGATACCAATCATCAGGATCATAATGAGGGTATTTCTAAATTGGATCTTCTTTTTTGCTTCATTCTTATGAGCAGTTACGATTTCCTTACCCCGTCCGGATTTTACCGTTCGGATTACCGGCTCGTTCTGATCATCTGAGTTTGGATATGCCAGGATATCCTGCATCTCTTCCTTAGGAAGAAGTTCAGCCATAGCCTTTGCCAGCATGGATTTTCCCGTTCCCGGAGTTCCGATCATCATGACGTGCCTGCGCTGTGTAGCTGCTTTTCTGATAACTTCTACCGCATGATCCTGACCTATAACCTGATCTATTAGTTTTTCAGGGACACTTACTGCCTGGGATGATCCATCAACTGGTTGTTCATTATTGTTTTGCTCCTGATCATTCCCATCAGTCATGACATTTCCTGTAGGCGCATTCGATATTTCATCCATGCCAAGGGTAGCTGAAATTTCCTTATCAGGCTCAATGACACCTTGATTCGGATTATCATGTATTATTTGTTCTTCTGCTAGTTCATTCACCCGATTCATTATAATTTCGACACCTGCAATACCGTTCGTGGTTATACTTTCATGGACAATTGTTTAAGTACTTTCAGACAATCCATATGGAATCATGAAGGTAGTGAGTACCGAGCGATCCCAGGTTCTAGCAACCCGCCTTGCAACTGCTTTAAATATTCCTGTTATTGATGCAAGGTGGCAGAGGTTTCCAGATGGTGAAATATATCTGCGTGCGATGGATTCAGCACAAAGAGTAATTATTTGTGGAAGTATCCTTACCAGTGATGATCTGGTAGAAATTCTACTGTTAAAAGATACCTTCAATCAATCAGATATCACGCTTGTCATTCCATACATGGGTTATGCTAGACAGGATAAACAATTCAATGTTGGTGAAGCCTTATCCGCACGGGCTATTGCAAAGGTTCTTGGCACTGATGTATCCAGAGTTTATACCATTAATATTCATGAAAAATCAATTATAAATTATTTTCAAACTAATGCAACAGATATTTCCCTTTCATCTCCCATTGCAGATTATATTAAAACACTCTCTTTGGATGATCCTCTTCTTATCAGTCCAGATGAAGGAGCGCTCCATCTATCCAAGGATGTTTCATCTTTAGGGAATTGGGAGTATGATTATCTTCAAAAAACCAGACTATCCGGAGAAGAGGTGCGTATTGCACCAAAGACTATTCCGGTGAAGAATCGTGATATTATAATTCTTGATGATATCATTTCAACCGGGGGAACACAGGCCACAGCTGCATCCATGCTGTATAAACAAGGTGCACGTTCAATCCACACGGTAGGAATTCATGGTGTATTGGCATCAGGTGCATATTCAAGACTGACCAGTGCAGGGATATATTCAATATCCTGCAGTGATACAATTGAGCGGGCTTGCAGTGCGTATTCAGCAGCATCTGTTCTTGCGGATCACATCTGACCGGGAAGGATACTGTGAATGACATAGACTCACCATCTATCCAGATAATCGATACTTCTGCTTTTTTTTTATCAATTCCCTTAAATGGAAGATTAATGACAGTTTCACGGGTAGTTAATGAATTAAAGGATCTCAGGGGGAAAGCAAGACTTGATGTTTTGATATCCCGGGGATTGATTGTTACCGACCCGGGCAGGGATTCCATTACAGCTGTCATCGATGCTTCAGAAAAATCAGGGGATAAAACTGTTTTATCAGAGACAGATATTGATGTTCTTGCCCTTGCATATGAAATGAGAGGAAAATTATTTACAGATGATTATGCTTTGCAAAATACTGCACGACATATGGGGGTCAGTATTTGTCCCATTTTGCAGAAGAATTCTGTGAAAAAAAAATGGAGATTGCGTTGTTCAGGGTGTGGGAAATATTATGAACGGATGCCGGAAGGGTCTGTCTGTGATGTGTGTGGGTCACCAGTGAAAAGAAAAATTAAATAGAATGACGAAAATCTCTGTTCAGATGTCAACCCTTGATGATTTGATTAAAAAAGCACGTCATCTCCGTAGTGAAAGCCATAGTCCAGGCCAGATTGCAGATGAATTGTCCCTTTCCATGGAAACGGTGACCTGGCTGCTCACCCAGGAGAAAGGAGCGGCGACTCCCAAAGATGTACATATTGACTGGACCAGTGTGAGTGGAGAATCACAACTTCTTGAAGAGAGTGCCATGATGCTTCAGTTACAGCTTCATCTTAAGGAACCAGAAGGACTGGTACCACAGGTCTACGTAGGTATTGCAATTTCCGGTATCCCTCTTGCAACACTTATGGCCGTATCTGAAGGTGTCAGACTGGGAATATATCATCCTTCCAAGCAGGTTATCGGCGATGAACCAATCGGTTCCATGAGTGGAAATTTTGGTATCCGGCCAGGAGAAAGAATTGTCATCGTGGATGACGTAATAACCTCAGGAAAAACCCTTCAGGAAGTAATCAGTTACATTAAACAACATGGAGCGATTCCGGTTGCTTGTTGTGTCCTTTTTGATAAGCGCGGCATTCGTGATATAGATGGCGTTCCAGTATACAGTCTGTTTAAGGTCTCCCGAATCGACTGAACGGAATGATCTACACATCGAATTTCACAATTTTTATATAGAACTTTAAATCCACCTGTATTGAAACGGAGGATATTCCATGCTTGCTCAACAACCGATAATCATTCTGAAACAGAATGTCGAGCGTACACAGGGCTATGAAGCTCAGCGCTCCAATATTGCAGCAGCGAAAGCACTCGCTGAAGCCGTCCGCTCTACCTTAGGTCCCAGAGGTATGGACAAAATGCTTATTGACGGAACTGGAGATGTCACTATCACCAATGATGGCATTACAATTCTTGATGAAATATCTGTCCAACACCCGGGAGCAAAAATGGTCATCGAGGTTTCCCGTACACAGGATGAAGAGGTGGGGGATGGAACCACTACCGCAGTAATTCTTGTGGGATCTTTGATGGAACAAGCAGAATCTCTGCTTAATAAAAAGATCCATCCTACGGTAATCTGTAGAGGATACAGACTCGGGATGCAAAAGGCCCTTGATATTTTACAATCCATGGCATCAAAAACGGACCCGTATAACAAGGATGTCATGAAAAAGATTGTTCAGACTGCAATTACAGGTAAATCTATTGAGGATGTCAAAGACAAAATCAGCGAGATTTCAGTAGAAGCAGTTATGAAGGTTGCTACAAAGAACGGGACAAAAATTGTAGTCAACGAAGATGATGTCAAGATAAAGAAGCAGACCGGAGCTTCAATGGATGATGCTGAACTAATAATGGGCTGCGTCATTGAAAAGGCACGAGTAAATCAGGAGATGCCGAAGCGTATCATGAACGCAAAAGTTGCTCTGGTTCAGAAGGAACTTGAAATCAAAAAGACTGAAGTTAAATCCAAGATTAAGATATCAACTACAGAACAGGTTGAAGCGTTTGCCGAGCAGGAACGTGAAACATTAAAAGGAATGGCCGATGCAGTCATTGCATCCGGTGCAAATGTTCTTCTCTGCCAGAAAGGCATTGCAGACGCAGCACAGTATTATCTTGCCAAGGGCGGTGTTCTCGCAATAGAGGATGTACCAGAATCTGATATGAAATTTGCTGCCCGGTCACTCAATGCTTCAATAGTATCCAAACCAGAAGACCTTACAAAAAGTGTTCTTGGTATTGCAGCAAAAGCAGAACAACTGGATGATGCTGAAATGGTAGTTATCTCCGGAATTAAAAACCCGAAGATGGTAACCATACTCCTTAGAGGTTCAACCTACTACCTTGTAGATGAGCTTGAAAGAGCAGTTGTAGATGCAACTCGTGTAGTCATGGATGCAATGGAAGATGGACTGTTTGTACCTGGAGGAGCAGCGGTTGAAAGTGAACTGGTTGTAAAATTACGAGATTATGCTGTTCAGATTGGTGGTCGGGAACAGATGGCTATTGAGGCTTATGCAGATGCATTTGCAGCAGTTCCCATTACCCTTGCAGAAAATTCGGGATATAATCCAATCGATAAACTTGTGGAACTCAAGAAAGCACATGCTGAAGGAAAAAAGAATTACGGTCTGAATGTATATACCGGAAATCTAGTTGATATGCAAAAAGAGGGAGTCATTGAACCACTCCGATGCAAAAGGCAGGCCATCCAGAGTTCTGAAGAAGCAGTTGAAATGCTCCTCAGAGTTGACGACATGATGGTATCCCAGTCTGGCAAAAATATGCCACCAATGGAATAACCATTTTTAATATTCGTTTGAGCTTTCTGATTTTTCAGGCAACCTGTTCAACCTATTTTTTATATCCTTCTGCTCCAGAGCTTCAAATCCCTGAATCATAAATTTTATCTTTGCTGCCTCATGTTCAAGTCTTTGATCTTCCTCTTCAAGTTTTCTCAGGACATTTTCAAGCATCTCAATTACTTCAGGGGATGTTTTCTTCCTTGATCCCTTAAGAATATCAAAAACGTCATCCAGATACATACCCGAAGCTTTTGCTATTGATACAGCGGAAAAACCTCTGAGTCGTGCCAGCAGATCAGGAGGAAAGGGAACTGACCAGGCAATTTTTCCGATTGTATTTTTTTCATCACTATTTTTAAAAAGATCCATAACAATCATCAATTAATTATTCAATGAACCCTCGATAATACCAGCAATACAGTATTCTGTTAGTAAATAAAAAATTTATCGTTGTATTGAAATATTTATAAAAATTCCTGTTTAAAGTTATTATTTAATTAAAAAGACGAAAAATCTTTCATATTTTACATTTTTAAAACATTATTACAAATAACTGGATTTATCGAGAAATATATCGTCCCTGATTCTTCGATATACTTATCAAACGGTAGAGATAACATGATAAAGCACTTAAGCCGAGGTAGTCTAGTCCGGGAAGGCGGTGGTCTCGAAAACCACTGGTGGTAACACCTCGGGAGTTCAAATCTCCCCTTCGGCGCTGCTGTTTTTTTGATAAGAGTTTTTATATATTAAAATCTATATTCTATATCAGGATGGGTCTGACTCATGAAAATGGGTAATTGGTTTGGTTTTTTCTGGATAGGAAGCTTAATGCTTCTATTCCTGTGTGGGATTACTGCAGGGGACATTCCTCCAATCAGTGTGCAGAACGCACACACGTCATTATCTGCTGATTTTACCGCAGATACTATCTCTGGAACTGTACCTTTGGCAGTATCATTTACTGATGTATCATCAGGACTGATTGAGAATTATTCCTGGAATTTTGGTGACGGAGATTATTCATTAGAAAAAAATCCTGTTCATACGTATCAATCACCAGGTGTATATACTGTTTCTCTGGAAGTTTTCGGTACCGGGGGAACAGATAAAAAAACACGAATAGGTTACATAAAAGTTGAACAACCGGTTACAAAACCGGGTAAAGATTTCATACCAGGAGCCTTAAATAACAAAAACGATGATACACATATTGAAAGTATACCGGATGAAAGAGCAGAATCAACCAATATAATTCTCTCTGAACCAAAGGTAATCGAAGAAACAAAAGGGGATACAACGGAAATTAAAGAAAACTTATTTTCTTCTAATTCTATACCGGACAAAGAAATACCCCCAGTTATTATTGCTGAATTTTCAATCAGAGATACCAAGGGTTTTGCACCGCTTGAATTGTCATTTACCGATGAATCTTCAGGTAATATTCAAAAATGGTTATGGACATTTGGAGATGGAACTTCCTCAACCACAAAATCTCCTGTACATACCTATCAAAAACCCGGAAAATATTCTGTAACACTAACAGTAGAGGGTGATGGAAATTCAGATTCTATCACAAAAACAGACCTTGTTCATGTTACAGAACAGGTATCGGCTGATTTTGAAGCACAAGTCACTGACGGTATTGCTCCTTTGAAAGTTACGTTCAACGAACATAACACTGGTGATATAACAAAACGGGAATGGTCATTTGGTGATGGAAGTATAAGCGAAATAGAAAACCCAAACCATGTATATGAAAAACCAGGAACATATGACGTTTCTTTAAAAGTCTATGGACATGAAAATGAAGATGAAGAAACCAAACTATCATATATACTAGTAGGGCCCGATCTTCCAAAACCAACTCCTCCTCCTGTACCAATGAATAATAATATTCAGGAAACCGGGGAATTCAATTCTTTATCAGAAAATTATCAGGATGAAAATGTTTCACCAGTTCATGAATTACTATCTGACAACGAAAACCAGGAACCATTACCTGAATCAACAATAAATGAACCGGATTTATCAGTTCCAATGATCTCATCTCTCATTGCTGAGTGTTCAGTCACACCGACACAAGGAGTAGTACCTCTGGAAATAACTTGTCATGACCAATCATCCGGAGAAATAACCGGATATTACTGGGATTTCGGAGATGAAACCAGTTCAACGGAGAAAAATCCTATTCATCGATATGAAAGACCCGGGGAATATGTTATTAATTTCACCATTTACAGTGATGAGTCAGACAAGTACGTTAATAAAGTAATACCAGTCACCGTCAATGAAGTTCCACTTAAACCAAAAGCAGAATTTTCAGTTAGCAGTACTGAAGGAGTGGCACCATTCTCATTATTCCTGACAGATATGTCAACGGGTGAAATAACTGACTGGATATGGGATTTTGGTAACGGAAAACTTATCAGGGGAAGAAATCCTGTCCATACATATTATGATTCAGGAGAGTTCTCGATCACTCTTACCGTGAAAGGTCCAGGAGGAAAGGATGAATATACTCAGAAAGTTTTAGTACGCCCTCCTGAAATTCCTCTTAAGGCTTCTTTTCAATATGAAAACAATAAGGGGTATTTACCGTTAAAAACACAATTTTTTGATACATCATCAGGACAGATTAGCGGATGGCACTGGGATTTTGGTGATGGAACCATTTCCACCGAACAAAATCCTATTCACGAATATTCAACTCCTGGAACATTTTCGGTCCATCTTACCATATCCGGCCATAACGGAATGAATGAAACCATTCAGGAAAAAATAATTACTGTCAATGAACCGGTAATTCCAGTTAAGGCTTCATTTTCTGCTAACCCCGTAAATGGAGACGCACCATTGGAGGTTTCTTTCACGGATAAATCATTGGGTAATATTTCATCCTGGTACTGGCAATTTGGTGATGGGGAGACTTCAACTCTGCAAAGTCCGGATCATTCCTACACTAAACCCGGCATTTATTCAGTATCATTAGAAGTGAAAGGTGAAAATGGCCTTGATACTACAACAAAGAAAGATATTATTGCAGTTATGGGTTCAGTTTTAAGTCCTGAATTGATTATCGAGGCAATCCCCTCAGAAGGAGATGCACCATTATCTGTATCCTTCTCACGCAAACCTGAAGGAAATGAGAGATCCTTCCTGTGGAGTTTTGGAGACGGAGCAACATCATCAGAATCTTCACCATCCTATGTTTATACAAAACCAGGAATATTTGATATAAGTCTTACAATACAGGACGCCCTGGGACAAAACAGAACCATAACAAAAATTGGTTTAGTAAATGTAACACGACCCATACCTCCTCCTACTGCCAACTTCACCATGAATTCTACTACAGGAACGGTACCATGTACAATCAGGTTTACAGATTTATCTACAGGAGATATTACTAACTGGACTTGGGAATTTGAACCTAGCATATTCGTGTCTTCCCAAGATCCCCTCTATACGTTTACCAGACCTGATAGTTATCCCGTAAACCTCACAGTTACCGGTCCTGGAGGCTCTGACCATATTATTCGTGAAATCATTGTCTCCCTTCCGGAAATTGAAGAGCCGGTTACAATCAAGCAACAGGATTTAATAGAGAATGATGTATCTGGTAATGCAGACACATCAGAAGAGTTAACACAGCCTGCAGAGATTTCTGCTCTCACCGTTACCAAACCTGGAGTAATTCTTGCGGACATTCAACAAAAACCGGATGGTAACGAGACTGCGATAATACAGAATCCTTATCCTGCTGCTTTAGAAGTTGAAATACCTGAAAAAATTGCAGACGAAGGAGATATAAGTAACATAACGTATCCACTCCTTTATGCATCAGCAACTAAAGGAGCAGCACCGATGAAAATCACCTTCAGTTCTTCCTGGTCAGGAACCCCGGGATCTTTCCTCTGGGAATTTGGTGATGGAACAACATCTGATCAAATGGAGCCGGAACATGTTTATTCTCAACCGGGTCTTTATTCTGTCCAGTTAACACATGGATCTGAATCATATGAAGAGAAGGTTATTGGAACAGATCTAATAGAGATAACTAAGGCAGTTGCCGCTCCGGTGGCTTCTTTTACTGCAGAACCTCTAACCGGATATGCTCCTTTAAATGTGCTCTTTACCAGTACATCCACGGGTTCTAGTTATAATTGGAAATGGAACTTTGGGGACAAAAAAACTGGACAGGGTGAGGCCATAACTCACACCTATACTAAAGCAGGTAATTATTCTGTTACTTTGAATGTTACTGGTCCACAAGGATCTTCTGGAGATATTTACACAGATTTCATTACCGTGCTCCCACCCAGGACTCCTCCTGAAGCAGATTTTATTACAGTAAACAGGACTGGGTCAGCCCCATTAGATGTTCAGTTTATAGACAGATCTAAAGGTGAGATAACTAAAACTCACTGGGAATTTGGTGATGGTAATGAATCAATGGAGAAAAATCCAGTTCATCAATACAACAATACTGGTATGTATACAGTTAAACTGAATGTTGAAGGACCAGATGGGATTGATTCAATAACCCGACAAGGATACGTCGTTGTCCGACCCTCAATTAATCCATTGGTTGCCCGTTTCCAGGTATCACCTTCATTAGGAAAAGCCCCATTAATAGTAGAGTGTACCAGTTCTTCTTCCGGAACAATCAACCGACTTCTTTGGGAATTCGGTGATGGAGCAGTATCTGAAGATAATAATCCAGTTCACCAGTATGTAAATCCAGGAACATATCTCCTTAAACTTACCGTATATGGAATGAATACAATGAGTTCAGCTGACCAGACAGTTACTGTTTTACCGAATGAAGCTACCGCTAACGATCAACCAGTACAAGGTAGAATTCTCCATCACTACAGGATTTTGTGAGATTTATTAAAACCTAATAAATCTCTTAATTTTTTTATTCGAAATAGTTCTATCAAAGATTTTTCCTAATGAATTTAATAAAGACTGATTCTTTTTTTCTCAAAATCATAAATTAAACATATCGCTTCAAAATGCAACAATTAAAAAGGTTATTTTTGGGAAGTTTTAGAAACAGGAATAGTATAATTTCTCAGTGAAATTCTAAAGTATTTAAAAATACAATTGATTATTGATTGCTGATATACTGAAATAATGCTACAACATCGTTCAGGTTAACCCGTCCATCACCACTAAAATCATAAACAATGTCATGCTTACCTGAACTGATAATATTCATAAGTACTACCACATCCTGAAGTTCCAGTCTTCCGTTCTGATTCAGATCTGATGTTTGAAGGACGGATAATACTGAATATTCCGCAGATAGAGGATGATAATCAATATTATGAGTATTCATAATGTATGCATTATCGCAAAAACCAGTAGAATCAACAGAACATATATCTGAATAACCCTGATTACGTGGGTCTCCCCAGTAATTTCCTCCGATTTTAATATCCGGGGATCCAATAATTGAATTATTCCAGGTATTACCCTGGTTGTTAGAGGTAAAGATAACATTTTCCACATTCTGGAAAAAATTGTTGACGAAATAATTTGATTGAGAATTGATGAGAACAAGACCCTTTTTTCCATTGTTTTTTACAGAGTTACTCATAATTTTCGATTCATTTGCCTGGATTATTACCCCTGTATCCGCATTCTGAACAAATGCATTATCCCTTATCTCTGCTGGTCCGTTTATTAATACTGATCCCGTATAATCATTTTTCAGAAATGAATTGTTCGAGAGAACAAGGTTTTTCGTGTCTGATATCAGACCGGCATATGTACATCCGGTAAATAAAGATTTTTCAATATGGATGTCAGATGAATTACAAATCGTCATACCTGAAGGCAATCGGGATTTTGCCCCAGTCATCTGTGACATGGAAATTTTTTCAATTATTCCGTCATGTGAGTTTTTTATGTATACTCCAATCGGGCTTTCCTGACCATACAAAGATTTTAGGGAAAATTTGCCGGTTTCAGAAAGGTAATAGCCACAAACGAGATTTCCTTCGGCATGTAATTGTGACAACTGAATTTTTTCTGAACCAAAATCCACCTTGATACCAATTCCATTATCCATAAAGTAACTATCACGAACATTAGTATTGTCACAGGCTGCAAGAATAATCCCGGCCCCGTTTTTAGAAAAAATCAAGTCGGATATCGTTAAATTTGATGAATTTACAGCAATTATCATCGCAGGATTATCACTAAGTCCAATTTTTCTGTTTTTTTCATTGGTCAGGTAGATGATTTTTCGAGAATTTATTAAATTTGTCTGATCTATTGAATGAATAAGGTATTCAATATCAGATGCAGAAATATCAAATCCAATGCGGTTATTATTTAGAGAATTTCCTGATAGAAACATATCTTTGGAATTACTAACAGACAATCCGATGGTATGATAATTTATTTGATTGTTAATAACTGAAGGATGAACAGATGATGAGATGTCAAGTCCGGTTCCTTTATTCTTTTCCAGTACACATCCGTAAATAACCAAATTATCACTATTACTGATACTAACTCCACTACCTGAGTTTATTGATATCGTATTATCTTTGATGGTAGTATTATCAGAATCCATGATACGAATTCCTGTTCCAGGATTAGACTGGATGTCAGAATCTATAATTGAAAATCCATGTGTTTTTGTAACAAATATTCCACCTGAATTAGATTTTCCTGATTTTCCATTTCCATGAACTCTGACATTTTGAAATTTCATGTCTTGTGAATCAGTTATTGATAATCCGTATCCTCCAGTTATGTCATTATTAGTATTTTTTATCTCACTATTAAAAATAAAAAAGGATGAACAGTTATTTAATTGAATACCTGCACGTAAATTTGATGATAGGATGATATCTTCAATCACACAATCAGAGACTCTCTCATATTGAATTCCGATATCAAAGGCCTGGAGGGTTATATTTTTTATAGAAATATTATGAATATCAGTTGTCGTACCGGAAATGTTGATTCCCGTTGTACCAGTAGAATAATTACCTCCTATAGTGTTTCCCATTCCATCCAATCTGACATCAGAAGAAGTGATTACTATTGATACAGATTCTGCATCATCTGATATATTTAACATATAATTACCAGGTTTATCAATAATAACCGGAAGTGTAGATATGATAAAAGGGCTATCAATCTCTTCTGCTTTTTCATGTTGATAATTATCAGCAATAACGAAATTTCCTGGAAAAACCAGAATGATGAATCCTATTATTACGAATAAAATTACATGATTTTTAAGAGATATTGATGTCAGCCCCATATATCTATTAATCTTATATTTCTCTTACCATAAAAAGATCAGATATCTTAAGTGTCCCTTTAATCTGGATCTAAAAAATTTATTCTTTACATATTATAAAAAACGTCTTACTACCAGATCATTTTCTTTTTTTCGCATCTCATTAATCATAGTAAATCAAAAGAACTAGAGATGAATGAGCTGCAGGACTGGTTTGCATATAACACATTTCGGCCAGGACAGGAAGATATGCTCAGGAAAGCAGCAGAAACTGCCAGTTTAGGGGGAGTTTTACTTATTGATGCTCCCACAGGTTCAGGCAAATCTTCAGTTGTATCAGCATTACTTTCCCAGAGAAAAGACAGACAAATAATTATTGCGGTCAGGACCATTTCTCAACTAACCACATATATCCGCGAACTTGAACTTATCCGGAAAAAACAACCAGGTCTAAAATTTTCCTATCTGGTTGGAAAAGGTTCCATGTGCCCTCTTGGGGGAACAGGAGATATTTACAGAAAATGTGAATCGGTAAAAGCTTTTTCCACCGCTTTAATTCGTGAACGGGCAGATCGTGGATCACTGGATCCTTCCAGGGATAAACAAATACTAAAACAAATACAAAAGAATGATCCAGACCATCCACTCATATGTCCATTTTTTATCAGAAGCAGAATTGCAGTACCTAATGAAAAAAGTGGAGGATTCCGTCTGGTTCCATCAGAACAATGTAAGAAATTATCCGGAAGAGTAATTGATAAATGTATCAGACCTGATTCTTTAAAAGAATCGTGTAATGGTGTTTGTCCTTACGAGGTGATGACACAAGCTTCACTTCAGGCTGATGTATTGATTTGTAATTATCACCATATCATGGATGATCAGATACGTGAGCAATTATATCTAAACCTTCAAAAAGAACCTGGAGACATCCTGCTACTCATCGATGAAGCCCATAATTGTGGAGATGTTATGCAGGACATCATGTCTGTAAGTCTTGATAACCGGGCTCTGGAACAGGCTGATCATGACATTTCATCTCTCAAACGTGATATAAAAGATCTGGAAGCTATCAGACGTCTGTTACCTGGAATTCGTAAGTTTCTTGAGGGGCTACGACGTTCCGCAGAATCAGAAGACTGGTTTGATCCCCAACTCTTTAGCAGGATGATTCTCCGTGAATCCTTTTACAATACCATGGAGGAAGTGGTCGACGATCTGATGGATCTTGCTGAATCTATAAAGGAAGCAAATAGTAAAAGAGGGGATTATCGTACTACCGGAATAGAACGGCTTTCTGCCTTTTTATACCGACTCCACAACTCCGGCAGCAATCCTGCTTACCTGACCCTTTTCAGAAAAGATAATGAAAATATCTATCTTGAAGTAAGGAATATCGATCCTTCTCCTGCACTCTCAACACTGGCAAGAGATCATTTTTGCTCGGTTTACATCTCCGGAACCCTGACTCCCCTATCAAGTTATCAGAAATTATATTTTAGAACACTTCCTATGAATTATCCCATATCATTATTCTCCTTACCAAATCATTTTCCACAAAAAAACCGGTTACTTCTTGCGACTTCTGATATTACATCAACTTTTTCCCAAAGACAATCTAGTGAGAACACCAAAGGAATTGTATCATATATCAGGAATTTTAATAAACTTCCAGGAAATCTTGCAGTTTGGTTCCCTTCGTACCAGATGCTCGAAATGGTAACAAAAGAGACTGAAATGTATATGAACGAGAGGGAAGTGTTTATCGAGCCCCGGGATAGTAGCGAAGCAGGCTCTTTGCTTTCAAGATTTATGGATCTTCCCAGAATCGGACAAAAAGGAATTCTTTTTGCAGTATGCGGGGGGAAATTTTCTGAAGGACTGGACTACCGGGGAGAAATGCTGACTGGAGCATTGGTGGTTGGCCTCCCACTTGCACCCTGGAACCAGGTCAGGCAGATGATTATGCAATATTATACACGCCAGTATGGAGATGAAGGGAAATTTATCGCTTATACTCTCCCCGCGTTAAACAAGGTGCTTCAGGCTCTGGGAAGAGTTCTCCGGACTCCTGAAGATCATGGTGTTCTTATTATAGGAGAAAACAGGTTTTTGGATCAATCAATCAGGGATAGACTTCCAGAATGGATGCAACAGGAGATACAGGAAGTGACGGTGAATTCATTCCCATCGGTTATAAAAGGATGGAAATAATGGAAGGTTCTCTTAAATTTGGTCTGTGGTTTGTATATATCAGATGGAATTCTGAATGTGAAGTAAGTAGAGTCAGGTTTATAAAATCAGAAATATCCGGACCTGTACCAGTTTCATTATCCCGTTTTCTTGCAGGTAAGGCAATGGATATAAAACCTCTTACAAGTATTCATCAACACCAGGAAGGAATATATGGATCGATATACCGAGAGGTAGCTCATATTCCATATGGAGAGACAAGAACATACAAGGAGATTGCCGAAATTTTAGGGACCGGACCCAGGATTGTTGGTATGGCCATGAAACGAAATCTGACACCAATAATAATTCCATGCCACCGGGTAGTCTCTTCACATGGTATCGGAGGTTTCACTCCGGATATTACAATAAAAACTGACCTTTTGAATCTTGAATCACGGGTTAAAAAAACCCTGAAAATCCCAGCGGAACAAAGCAAATGAGAACAGCGGTAATATTAGTGGGAGGGAATGCAACCCGGGCAAACGGACAACCAAAATGCCAGTTCATGTTAGGGGATAAATCATTTCTGGTAAAACAAATCGAAGAATTACGACTCTGTACTGATGAAATCATTGTTGTTGCCCGCGACCAGGAACAGATAAAAAATCTCCCGAAAATCTCCGGCATAATATATGTACATGATATCAGGAAAGGACAGGGACCATCAGGGGGTATTCATGCAGGAGCGGTTAATGCACGAGCGGAATATTTTTTTGTGACTGCGTGCGACATGCCATTTCTATCATGTAAAGTAATATCATTCCTTTTTGACCAGGCATCCGGGTACAATGCTGCAGTTCCAGTATGGGATGATGGCAAATATGAACCATTATGTGCCGTATATTGCAGGAGTGCTGTTCATAATTTTTATAATGATAAACACATCCGTCGATTGAGTTTTCTTGTTGAAGGAATACAATCACGACTTATTCCGGTCAGCAGAATACAGGCAATCGACGCCGAAAGGAATGTATTTCTAAATATTAATGATCTTACATCACTCTCACATATTCAAAAAGATTAAATGTGGGATATTCTTCCTGAGACTATTCCAGCATACCGTTTTAAATCATTAAAGGGTACCGGGGGAACAGAATAACTGGAAAGTTGGATAAGGTAACTTCCTTGTTTGAATATCACTCCAGTTTTTCGTATAGATTCAAACCCATATCCTTCATCTCCGGCAATTAAAGTGATTTGTGACTCTCCTGCATTCGTCTTTTTCGTTTGCAGATAGGCATCACCTGCTTCCTGTACCGTACTAAAACGGGAAATGTCCTGAGAAATCTTGGTTCCTGAAGAAGGAATATGATATATGGAACTATATCGGCCAGGTGTATGGATCAGGTCACCTATTCTCTCCCATCCGGATCCAAGGTCCTGTTTTGTTAAAAAAACATCAGGGATAAGGGCTGACTTTTTTTTCTGATCTTCGATGAGATCTGATACTTCTGAATACATGGAAAGTGATGATGCATCAACCGGAATTTTTATCTTGATGTCAGCAGAAATTGCGTCACCCATGAAATCAAACTGAAACTTACCAGCTCTACGAATTGCAACGGTCTTATTGGTCAAACTATAAATTTTACCATATCCTTCACGGATAATTTCCTGTTTGGTATCAAGGTCATATATACGCATCTCGAACCAGGCATCCTGTGAGGGCCGGACTTTCGTATATTTTACCGTCCCTTCTTTATCTCCTGTTCTTTTGTATACTTCCTGTTCATCGGTTACCATCCGGGGATAAAAACCTAGTTCAATATAGAGGGGAGGGGTGGTTAATTCATATGCATATGCGGTTGCATTCTTTGAAAAGTTTTGTTTTGTGATATTATGTATGATAACATACTGTCTTTCAGTAGTAGAAACAGGACGATTGTAGGGTAGGTATGATACTGTCATTTCCGGTTGTAATTTTTCATAATCCATGGGAGTAACCTGAACAAATGATTCATTTGGGGTAGGAGGAACTACAACTGCGGGATCTAATGCATCATGAATTATCTGGTCTTTTGAAGACTCATTGACTCTCTGGGTGGCAGAACTATCCTGACCATCGACTACATCCTTTATATCTCCATCTGTCCCGATACCAAATGAATCAGTTTTTATCTCTCCTGAAGGCGGAGTAACTTCAACACATCCGGTAAAAAGGGTGATAAATATCAGTGAAATTATTACAGGTATACAAAATAACAGATTATTATCATACATAATGTATTCATACGACTGCCAGAATTATCTACTTGACCGTCACCTGCATAATGTGCAACTTTCCGTGAGATTCATATCATAATAAATGAAATCAGGATGAACAGATGAAGTACCTGAATATCAGGATGTGGGGGCCTTTTTACATTGTTGGTGTACTTCTGGTACTTTATTTTATGTGGACGATTGAAGAGATTCGACCACAGGGCATTGCATTGTTTATCGGAACCTTACTCATTCTTGTTATCGTAGGCTTTAATTTCTATGTTATGTACAATGAAATTAAAGCGCATGAAGATAAAACTGATAAAAATCGTGAATTATCCGGATTAGAACCAATCCCCAAAAAAAAGGGATTTCTAAAAAGGGAAAAATAAGTTCAGATTTTTTTAAATATTTTTAACAAGGGTTTATAAGGTTTAAATAAAGATTCCACATCTTTTGACATATATTCAGACATTCCCATGATATAATACCCTTCTTTTCCAAGACTGTCATGTACCAGTTTTACCAAGTCTTTTTTCTGTTGTTCGTTAAAGTAAATTGTAACATTCCTGCATGACACGACGTCAAACATACGGGCTACTGGAACACCTTTCATGAGATCATGGGATTGAAAACGAACCATGTTTTTGATATGGGGTTTTACAGAAAATTTTCCATCCGGTGTCTTATCAAAATGCCTGGTTATCTGGTTCTCACTTAAATTTTCGAGAGCATTTTTATCGTAAACTCCCGCTTTTGCTTTTTTGAGGATTTCTTCATCAATATCTGTTGCAGTGATAACTCCGTTCAATATGATTCCGGGTTTTGAAAGCTCATGAAGAAGTATTGCATACGTATAAGGTTCTTCACCAGATGAACATCCTGCGCTCCAGATTTTTATTGTTTTTTTCTCATGGAGGATTGTGTTGAAAATTTCTTTACCTACAAGGTTGAATACATCTGGATCACGATGAAACTTTGTTACATTGATAGTGAGCGCATTTCGTAATTTTTCTTCCTCTTCTGGGTGGGTTTTCAGGTACTGATGATACTCTACAAAATCTTTAGAACGTGTAGAATTCATCCTTGACAGGAGTCGGCGTTTAATGTAATCCTGTTTATAACTGGTCAACTGAATATTCAAACGTTTTTGAACATCCTGTATCAATTCCGGTAGTCCTTTCTCACTTATCTTTGGAACATTGATTTGAGGAAAAACTGGAATTACTGTTTTCTTATCCATAATAATCAAAAAAATTTGGTTCGGATGATCAGTTAAATCCGGCTAAACGGCTGATAATTTCTTTCATGTCAAGCCATATCACCAGGTTGTCTCCTTTCTCTTCACCTTCACGCTTATCTATGAGATCATCGTGTGTTACTTTAATGATACCCTTTATTCTGGTATTAATTCTCGTATTAATTTCATCACCCAGAGCAGTCACCTGCTTAACTGCAATTTCTGTGACACTTCTTACATTATCAACAATAATACCGATATGTTCTCCTCGCGCTGCATCAGATGGGACAATAATGATTTTTTGACCGGATCTGTCTTTTTTCAATCCTTCTCCAAGGAGAATACCTAAGTCTATAACGTGAGTAACTTCACCGCGAAGATTTATGATACCAATAATGTGAGGTGGAGTTTTGGGAAGAGGAGTAATAGGAAGCATCTCCACAACCTCCCTTACCATACCAATATCCATGGCGTACCTGCCTCCTGACAATTCAAACTCAACTATATCTATCTGATTTGAAATGTCATCTAACACCTGCATGGATGGTGTGTTTACATTCGAAAGGTTTGCTCTGGTTTTTGCCAGCTCTTTTTTGATGTCTTCAAATTGTACAGTTATTTCGGTGAGTTTTTCATATGTGGCTGTGTTATCGATAAAAAATATACAACGGTTTTTGGGATTATCAGGATTTGGAATGGTCACGATGTGGTAATACTTAGTGCCGGATGGAAAAACCATTTGGAATATTTGAGTATCATCTAACGATACCTGGTTTATATGAGATATGAGAGTTCCTACACACTCAGATAAATTATTTTCAGATAATCCGGTCCAATTCCTAAAAACTGAATTAATGCGGATGATTTGCGTTCCATCATATTCAACCAAAGGAACAGGAGTTAATGAAAATGACAAGCCTGATTCCGTACACAATGCCGGTTCTGACTTTTGCTGAACCAACACTTCATTTTTAACCGTTATCTGAGGTTCCTTTGAAACCGGGAAAGATGGTTCTTCTTTGTCTGTTGACTGAAGAATAAGAATATATAATGTCGGACAATCTGGATTATTCGAAATAACAAGGCCTGAATAACAGATTGACCCAAATGGTGATTCTACGCAAATTTTTTCTGTGAGAACAGATATCTGGTATGGAATTTGACTAACATCTGGAATTTTAAGACCAATGTCTGAAAGGGTCTGACCATTTAATAACTCTGCTGAAACTCCGATAAGTTCAGAAAGGCTTTCATTAGCGAGGATGATTGAACCATTTTTATCAAAAAGAACGATTGGAGATGGATTAATATCAATAAGAGTTTTGGTAAATGTATCTGGAGTTAGTGGATTATAAGTGCCAGATACCGGTAATCCAGGGTCGGTTTTTTCTTCTGATTCATCCTCATCAGGAACTGCTGATAATAGGAAATAGTTTGTATTATCAACCTGAACAGGATCCAGATTAATCCATATCTTTATTTCACTATTGTCCAGACGTGTTATTGTTGTCTCAAAATCATTTTTTATACCTGATGAATTTACTTCCTCAAAAAAATCTTTCAGTTCAGCAGAAAATCCACAGCTTCCGAGATCCCGTAAATGGACATCCTGATACGCACGACCAAGCAGTAACAGGAGTGCATCATTGACAAATTGAACCGTATTATATTGATCAATTATTGCTGTAGGGATGAGAACTTTTTGCAGAGCCTGGCGGAATATTTCAGGTAATATTTTAACCGTTACTATATCGTCCGTTACACCCTTTTCAGGAATCAAGAGTATTAATGAACTGGCTTCATGGTCAAATGGTACGATTGGTGGATTGAGAGTAATTATGGTATAAATAATTCCGTCAGGAGCAGAAAATGAATTTTCTATAGGGATATATTTGGAAAGCGGTGGAAATTGCCTTGTAATTTCACTCCTTTCTACAGAGAAAATTGCACAGAAAATATCATTTGCATCAAGAATCTTGAGGTCTTTTCCGACCAAAACCATGGGTATGGAATGGTATTGAAAAATTTCCAGGGCCCGGTCAAACTCTGTATGTGCTGAAATGAGATCTGACAGATAGGTTTCATGTTCCTTTTTTATTGATGCATGTTCTTCCTGGATACTTTGAATTTCCTGTAATATTTTCTTACATTCATTAGTTTTTTCCCCGATTAGCTCTGCATCGTCTTTTAACCGGTTTAAAACCGGAATAAAAATTTCTGGTACGGGGGGATAATCACCATTGGAGTAGTTAACAATGGTTGAAACAAAAGATTCCAGTTCTTTTTGAGAAAATTCAGATTTTACTAGGGTATCTTTTGGATTTACCGCGAATAATCCCCTTCTTCCGATCTGATTATCCTGCTCATTATTCATCATGCACCCCCTGGTTTTAACGTATCAATTATTTGTGATGCAGCTTTAAATCCCTGAACTGCAGGATCGTCCGGAGCAAGAACAATCAGCGGTATTCCTTGTTTATTGGATTGTGATATCTCTTTTCCTTCATGAACAATTACAACTTCAGGAATTTCCACTCTTATCCGTGTTTCAAGTTGTGTTCTGATCTCATTGAGAGAATCTATATTATGATTTTTTTTCAGTCCGAAAAAATCATATATTTTTTCAGATAATGTTTCAGGTTTACCAAGTGGCGCTCCCCACCGGTTAAGAATCGCCAGACTGATCCGGACTTTTTTTCCAAGAATTTCAGATATGTCCTGTATTATCATGGTAAGGTGATCATAGCCTGCAATTGCAAAAGTATCAGGTGAAAAAACCATTACTAAATGATCAGCGGCAATCATTCCATTCATCATAAACTGTCCAAGAAAAGGAGGAGTATCAATAAGAATATGATCATAACGGTTCTTTATCTGGTTAATTCCAGTTGAAAGAATGTAATACCGGTCAGGATTCTGATATAATACTGCTTCAGCACCAACAAGGTCAAGGTGAGATGCAATAAGGTCGACTCCGGATATTGTTTTAATAATATAATCTGATAGGAGTGTTCCAGACTTGCTATCCGAACAATGAGAGATATAATAGTGATAGATATTTTTTTGAACGGATTCTGGATATACACCAAGACCAATTGTTGCATTCGCCTGGGGATCGGTATCAATAACCAGAACCGATCTTCCCATTTGTTTTAGAATTCCTGCAACCTGAAGACAAGAAGTCGTTTTTCCTGTTCCACCTTTATGATGGATAAATGCAACAGCAGTGATAAGCTCCTCCTTTAATTATTACAATAATCAGGATATTTCTATATATATCTGAAGTTTATAATATATTTCCCTGCATTATAATTTCTAAATTCTTTCTTTTTCTTTCCATTATCAATCTAGATTTTTTAATATTTACTGATAGCATATCATTTTCTCTATAAACACCGAAATAATTCTGAGAGGGAGAGTGCGGCTGACGGTAGCGCAATATATGCGTAGCTGAGGAAAGTCCCTCCACCTACCGGGTACGCAGCCCTGTTCATTCAGGGGTGGTGAGAATCACGGCAATGGACCAGAAACGATACAGAATGTCCGGAGTTATGATGCAGAAGTGCAGAACTGAGAAGGACATCACTGATGAAACGGCGAATCCCTGCGGGTGCAAACCGAAACAGGGCATATAAACAACCCGGTGTTTGCCCGGGTTCGGTGCTTAGCTGAATGCCGCAATGAACAGAAGGGGGCTTACTCCTCCCACTCATTCTCATAGTAAGATTCAGGTAGATCACAACGCTATTGCTATACATGCATTCTGATTCTTCCAGAACTGGATACCGGTTTTTAAAAGAAACAATACTTCAGGACTCATTACCATCGCAAAGTAAGGAACCTACGACGAGGATTTGTGGGGTATGTGAACCAGACCAGGTATTAATTCCACTGCCAACACCAGATGCTATTCCGCTAGATCCTGTATTATTATGGGATACTCTTGATAATCGCCACACTATTCGTGATTATTCTGATGACGAACTGCATAAATGGGAATTATCCATTCTTCTTCATTACACTCAGGGAGTCAGGGAAAAAAATGGACCCTCTCATTTTAGAACAGTTCCATCAGCCGGTGCATTGCACCCCTTTGAAACACGCATTGTCATCAACAGGGTAAGTGGAATACCCCCGGGGATCTACCGGTATCTACCCCTTGATCATGCACTAGTACAGGAAACATGTCATTCAGGAGATCATCTCTCAATTGCAAAGACCTGTAAAAAACCCTCTCTTGTATCCGAATCAGCTGTTACATTTATCTGGACTGCAGTTCCGGAACGAATGATCTGGAAATTCGGCCAGCGGGGCTGGAGATATCTTTTCATTGAAGCCGGGCATATCTGTCAGAACCTGTATATCACAGCAACCGGTCTACATCTTGGAATATGTGCTATTGGTTCGTATAATGAAAATGATATCCACTGTATTCTGGGAATAGATGGTGAAACAGAATTCTGTATATATATGGCTTCGGTAGGAAAAAAGAAGTAGGTTATACTTTCATAGTGGGAGAACGGATAGGAATACCTCTCTTCGCGAGGTATTCTTTTACCTGTGCCACAGTCATTTCTCCATAATGAAATACACTAGCCGCAAGGACCGCATCAGCCTTCCCTGATACTAATCCCTCATAAAAATGCTCTAATGTTCCGACACCACCAGATGCTATTACCGGTATGCCAACATTTTCTGATATTGCAGCAGTAATCGGGATATCAAATCCTTCTTTTGTTCCATCGGTTTCCATGGAAGTGAGCAGAATTTCTCCCGCTCCGCGTTTTTCAACTTCCATTGCCCATTTCAGGGCGTCAATTCCCGTAGGTTTGGATCCGCCATAGGTTACAACTTCATACCAGCATGAACTCCCATCAGGAAGTGAAATAAGCGATTTATCTTCACAATTTTCTGTCCGGCGTTTAACATCAATAGCAGTTACAATACACTGGGTACCAAATGCACGGGCAGCCTCTGATATTAAATCAGGATTCTCTACTGCGCTGGTATTCATTGATACCTTATCAGCCCCGGCACGAAGAGTCTTTTGAACATCTTCAATAGAACGTATACCTCCTCCAACCGTTAAGGGAAGGAATAATTCATCTGCTGCTCTTTGAATAACTTCCAAAATCATGCCGCGTTTTTCTTTCGATGCCGTGATGTCCAGGAATACTACCTCATCAGCCCCCTGTGTGTTATACCGGCATGCTAATTCGACAGGATCTCCTGCATCTCTTAAACCCAGAAAATTCGTTCCTTTCACTACCCGTCCATCTTTTATGTCCAGGCAGGGTATGATCCTCCTTGTAAGTCCCATTACAATACTGCTTGAACGGGGAACCAGATGAGAGTTATGGAGAGATGATTTATGAAAAGCATGCAAACAATTAGGAAATAATTTGTGAATTTTGAGGTAACCATGGATTCAGGAAAATTAAAAATCGATTGGGCCCGCCAGTATATGCCAGTTCTTACAGAAATATCCAGCAGATTCAAAAAAGAACAGCCATTTGCAGGCAAAGTAATTGGTATGGCCCTTCATGTTGAAGCAAAAACAGCAAATCTTGTTCAGACATTACGCGATGGTGGTGCAACTGTTCATATAACCGGATGTAATCCGTTATCAACTCAGGACGATGTTGCAAAAGCACTCAGCAAAGAATCGGGTGTTTTTTGTTATGCAAAAAGAGGATGTTCGGTTGATGAATATTATGATGCGATAGATGCAGTTCTGGATGCACAACCGGTCATCACGATTGATGATGGCATGGATCTGATTCACCGCCTTCACACGGCGCGTCAGGATGTGCTCCCTGTAGTGATTGGCGGATGTGAAGAAACAACTACCGGAATTCACCGGCTTCGAGCCATGGCTTCAGAAGGAAAATTGAAATTTCCAGTTATTGCTGTGAATGACACACCTATGAAACATTATTTTGATAATGTTCATGGTACTGGTGAGAGCGTACTTACCGCAATTATGGCTACAACTAATTCATTGATTGCTGGTAAATGGATTGTTGTTGCAGGGTTTGGATATTGTGGACGTGGACTTGCAAGGAAAGCATCTGCATTAGGTGCAAAGGTGATAGTAACTGAGATTGATCCACGTCGAGCTCTTGAAGCATTCATGGAAGGTTTTCATGTAATGTCGATGCATGATGCAGCACATATCGGTGACATTTTTATCACAACCACAGGGAACAGGGATGTAATAACCGGGAAACACATGGCATTGATGAAATCCGGTGTTATTCTCGCCAATGCCGGTCACTTTAATATTGAAATTGATGGTAAGTGGCTCCATGATAATGCACAATCTATTGAGGAGCGGGATGGAATCCATTCATACCATATTGGTGATAAAATAATTCATCTGCTTGCAGAAGGCAGGCTTGTAAATCTCGCAGTTCCAAAAGGAATGGGACATCCAATAGAAGTAATGGATCTTTCATTTGCCGTGCAGGCACTTAGTGCAGAATATCTGGCACGAAACTATTCAAAATTAGAATCAAATGTTCACGATGTACCAGATGAAATTGATAGGGCTGTTGCATCATATAAACTGGCTTCTTTAAACATTTCTATAGATTTACTCTCAAAAGATCAGGAAGAGTACATGGAAAGCTGGGATATGGGAACCTGAGTTTTAATGAACAAATTTTCCCTTGAGTGATGCTGCAATCTTCGTATCAAGGTTTGCTGCTTTCTGAAAACACACAAAAGCCTCTCTTTTTAACCCGGCATCTTCAAGTATAACACCCTTATTCAGTAACGCTCCCACATGCTTAGGGTTCAGTTTAAGAGTCATATCATAGCACTGTAAAGCTTCATGATGCCGTATCAGATCAGAGTAGATTAAACCCTTATGGTACCATGCCGAAGCAAAAGCAGGATTTATTCCTGTCGCCTGTGTAAATGATTCAAGAGCTTCATAATACTGTTCCTTCTGCCGGTGAATTAGCCCTTTGTTGAAAAAGGCCTTTGCATGGAATTTATTCAATTCTATTACTTTATTGTATGATTGCAGTGCTTCATCAAGAACCTTAGATTTATGAAGAATAAGACCCCTGTTAAACCAGGCTTCAACATTATGAGGATTTTCCCTAATTGCATACTCATAATAATCCAGAGCATCAAGATGCCTTTTAAGTTTATGCAGACATAATGCCCGGTTTTTCATTGCATCAGGATGTTTTGAATTAATTTTTAACGCATTATCATAACATTGAAGTGCTTCGTCAAATTTACCAAGACGATAAAAGCAAAATCCACGAAGACTCCAGGTGTCAGGATTCCATTTATCAAGGAGAAGACTTTTTTTGGTTGCTGCAAGGGCTTCTTCTAACTTTTTCATTTTTAAAAGCAGATCTGCTCTTGCAAGCCACACACTTACTTCACGAGGTTGAATTTCCAGAAGTTTTCCTGAACTCTGAAATGCTTCCTGAATGCGGTCCATCCTGATTAAACTGCGAATTTTGTAAAGCCATGCTGAAAGATTTCGTTTATCCAGTTCAAGGACTTTATCAAAAGCATTGAGTGCTTCATAATATGATTTATCCTCAAACAGGCATATCCCCCTGAATAATCGAGGATTTAGATCTTTTGGACTTAACTCTATTGCCAATTTAAAGGACTGACCTGCTTCATTATATCTTTCCAGGTTTTTCAGGCAGTATCCTTTGTATATTAACGCACGAAGATGGTTTTTATCATTTTCGATAACCTTGTCAAAACAGATAAGTGCTTTATCATCTTCCTGTAAATGGTATAAGCAATACCCTTTAAATAGCCATGCTCGTATCTGAAGAGGGTCATCTGCTAGTACTTTATTAAAACACTCAACAGCCTCCCCAAAATCTTTTCGATTATGGTGAATGAATCCTTTGTATAGCCATGAAAGAGTCAGATCTGGTTGAATTGTCAGAGATTTCTCAATAAAAGGATATGCTTTTTCAAACTCACCTGCATGCACGAGATTAACTGCAGTAACATAGCAAACGTTCCCTAAATCTTCCTGGGATAAGAATTGTTCTGATGATTTCTCTTCCTCGATCTCCTCAGCTGATTCTTCAGAAATTTCTATTGCTTCTATTTGTTCATTGGTAATCAGGGTATCAAGAACCGTTCCCGTAGCAAATACTTCATCTTCAGGTTTTTCAGTTACAAAATTTTCTGATCCGTTATTATTAGTAGTATCTTCATCTGTTAATTCCGAATCTGAGGACACTGGTTCTTCTGCATTTGCAATGGCAGTTGCAATCTCCTTAACTTTGTTTGTTACAACAACTTCATTCGGTTCATTTTCGGTTGTTTCAACAACGATTAAACTCTTTTCTAGTACTGTAGGTTTTTTCAGTTCTGTTGGTTTTTCTGGTTCAGATAAATCATTATCAGGATTTTCAGAATCCGATTGATTAAATGACGAAATATCCCGGGTCAAAAAAGCCACCATCTCTTCATACTGCTGAGATGATATCTCTCCTTTTGCAAATCGTATCTGTAAGATTTTTATGGGATCTTCATCTGACATTCAAACACCCGGTAACAAATCTATAAAAAAATACCCCATATAAATTATCCGGATGTCTATATATTCGTTGCAGAAACACGTGTTCTGACTCCTGAAATAAGGTTGTACGCAGATTTTTTATCATTCCACCTGACCCTGACGTTTCGAACCGCTATGATTTCTCCATATTCCGCTTTATAAATATAGTTAATCTCATCATGTTTTAAAGATCGAGGGATAATAAAATATGTCTTTGAATAACTTGCACCATCACAAATCAGGAATACTGCAAAATTCCTGTCACCAATATCTTCTGACATTTTTGCTCCGGTAATATCTACCCATCCTCCCAGGTGCTCTTCAAGATAATTAAGTGGAGTAAAACTATTTTTTAGCTGAACCGGAATATTTTCAGGAATTTTTCTTTTCGTGAAAATTGCATAGGAAAATTTTATATCAGTATTTATGAACCGATATCCTTCATTCTCTCCAGCTAATTTTTTCATCAGGGCGGTAGGAATAATTGGTGAAAGTTCAATAAAAGACCAGCACGATGAATAATTGCATTCTCCCTCATAGAGGTGAGGACAGGGTGCGTATAAAAACAAACCAGATTGCTTTAAGAATTCCTGTATCTTCCTAAGTTCTATAGAATGTCTTAATTCTGCCGGTTCTATAATAATTAAAAGACCATCATCCGAGAGATATTTGACATAATTTATAAGTATAGATGCTTTTTGTTGAACAGAAAGATGAGATAATTCTGCAAGGACATTCTGGCATGAAATAATCGTAAAGGAATCCTGGATTGTACAATCATTGCATGTGATATCACAAGCTTTAATCAGACCAGTTGTAATGTTAGATGATCCCTTGATAAATTCTGTAACCAGATAACGGAATGCCTCTAAAAATTCTTCTGATTTTTCTATTGCATGAATTTTTAGCCGCCCTTTTTTCCTCTCCTTGTAAAACCAGATAGTTGCCAGAGGAACAATACCCGGGCCTGTACCCAGGTCCAGAAGTGAAACGACATTCGGAAGAATTCCTTTCTTATCTAAATATTTTAGAATATACCTGAATTGGACTAAATATACCGGTGCATGGTATGCAAGGTATGCAAAAACATCATATCCTTTATCATACCTGGTATGAGGACTAGTATTCCAGTACCCAGCTTTTTGTGTTTGCACTGCCTGCCGAATTTTTTTTATTGTAGTGGGTGAATCAACAGGATTTCCAGTTTTATATTCAAGATATTCTTGGATGAGACGTTCCATACGCGATGGAATTTTTTGTCCAGCAGATTTTTTTAAAGAACTCTTTTTTTGAATATCCTGGTTTTTTCTAACGGGTTTAAGTAAAGATCTATTATCTGAAGGTTTTTTCCGGTTAATTTTTTTAACATACGGTTCTTTCTTAGCCATTTATACATCTATCCGAAATTCTCTTTTTTATCCAATCCAAGCCATCATAACGGAGATAATAAACGAGCATATAATATAGTCATACCAACAATATCCCAACTATATGGATCCTGTGCAAGGTCTGAGTATAGATACTACAACATCTGGACTTATGGTAGTCGATGATGATGAAGATATCCTCTTTACAATTAATTCTCTTTTTAAAAAGAGACCATTTCCGGTATTTCTTGCTCATTCCGGGCAGGAGTGTCTGGATTACCTGGAAAATGGATTCAAAGGCGTTATTCTCATGGATATCATGATGCCAGGTATGGACGGATGGGAAACAATACAACAGATTGTTAATAAAAAACTGATGCACGATCTGATAATTTCAATGTTTACTGCAAAGGATATTCCGGATACTACGTTGGATCATCTGAAAGAATATGTTTTTGATTATATTACCAAACCATTTGAACCAGAAAACCTCATCGCGCTGGTTGATGATTACCTGACGATGTTATCCTGATATGGATTAAACCATGCATTTTATAATTATTGGATCATCTACAGGAGGGCCCAGGGTCTTGTTTGATATATTTTCAGGAATTCCTGCTCTTCCCGTAACTATCATAATTGTTCAACACATGCCATTTTCTACGACACCAAGGTTTGCAAAAAGATTATCTCAGTTATGCAGGATGAACGTTATAATTCCATCTGATGAAGAACTAATAAAACCGGAATCTCTCTACATAGCCCCAGGAGATAATCACCTTATTATTAAAGATAATCAAAAAATACTGCTTACATCAACAGAAAAGGTCAATTTTGTTCGACCTTCCATAGATGTGACGATGCTATCCTTAAGACAGGATTCACGATATCAATATACTGGTATAATTTTATCGGGTATGGGCTGTGATGGTGCTGAAGGTCTGGCATTCATGAAAAATTTGGGAGCAAAAACAATTGTTCAGGATCCTGAAACCTGTATAATTAGAAGTATGCCAGAATCAGCCATAAGATTATCAAATATTGACAAAATTTTACACCCTCTGGAAATCCGGTCTTTTTTGTTAAGTCTGAAATAAAAAGTTATTCCTGAAGAGTAAATAACTCTATCTCTCTTTGCATATTCCCAACAGCTGCATTAATGAGATCGATAATTTCATTGATCTGAGATACTACTGCAAGAGCTTCCTCACTAGTTGCTGATGATTGGGTTGCATCATCAGCAGTCTTTTTAACAAGTGAACTCATTTCATTAGCACTGGCAGTTATTTCCTCAAATGAGGCCGCCTGTTGTTCAGTTGCCTGGGCTATTGTAAGCATTTTCTGGTTAATAGTATCAACAGCACTGGTAAGTTCAGTAAAAACATTCAGGGTATCAGATAATGCACCATTTCCTTCTTTTACTGCTTTCCCTGCAGCTTCTATTGCATGAGCTGCATCATCGGATTTTCGTTCAAGGCCCATGATCATATCAGTAATAGATTCTGCTGAAGCACGTGATTCCTGTGCAAGTGCTTTTACTTCAGATGCGACAACTGCAAACCCTCTTCCCGCTTCTCCAGCTCTTGCTGCCTCGATAGCGGCATTAAGTGCCAAAAGATTGGTCTGGTTGGCCAAGTCAGTTATGATATTAACAATTTTTCTAATCTGATCCATCTCATTTCGAATGGCTCCAATAATCTGTTCAACTTCAGATGATGACCTGGTAATACTAACCATTCCTTTATCTGCCTCGCCGGCATGCTCTGTTCCTTTTTTTGCCAGAATGTTTGCATCTTCACTTAACCTTGCCACGGAATCTGCATTCACTGAAATTTCACTGACCATAACAGTAAGATCTGCCATCGCGTGGAGAACCTGATCTATTCCATCTTCAGCCTTTGAAGCATTTGTTGAGGTTTCGTCAGCATTTTGAGCAATTTCCTTTGCCCCTCTGCTAACGTCCTCCACACCGTAATGGGCAGTACTTGCATGTTTAGATAAAGATTTTATCTCTTCAAGCAGTATTTTAATAGTTTTAGAGATATCGACCCCGATAACATTTAAAGAATCGCGGAATTCAGCAAATTCTCCCTGAACTACTATTGAAGGATTGAAAGATGTTGAAAGATTACACTTTGCATATTCACTAGATACTCTCATTGCTTCCTCAATAGGCTCGACAAAGGCATCCAATGTCTTATTAATTCCTTCAATGAGAAGAGCATATGAGCCTTGTTGTCTTGAAATATCTGCCCTGACATGTAATGTTCCTGCCTGTGCAGATTTGGCAAGCATCATTACATCTTCTTCGAGCAATGATATTGCTTCAATACACTGGTTCAGATTGTTTTTTAACTCGTTAAAGTCACCATGATAATCTTCAGTAATCTTTGGGGGAAGATCTCCTTTACTTATTCTGTCAATGTACTCAGCTGCGAGATTTAATGGACTGATATAAATATCCAACATTTTATTGATATTTTGTATCATTCCACCATGATATCCGGAATATTTTGATGGATCTGCTCTCACATCCAGTTTTCCTTCCATTCCTGCCTGTGTAAGCATCAGGATATCTTCCCCACGCAATTGAATAACATCAATGAGGGTATTCAGGTTATTTTTGATCTCGTTGAAATCTCCCTTATATTCTTCAGAGATTTTCGGAGGGGTGTCTCCCTTGCTGATTCTGTCAATATATTCTGCTGATACGTTAATTGGACCAATGTAGGAATCGAGCATATCATTAATGCCCTTTATCATCTTCCCGTTTTCACCTGGGTACTTCACGTGATCTGCACGAACATCCAGTTTACCGTCTATCGCTGCATCGATGAGCATACGAATATCATCATTTCTCATGTGAACAACATCGATGAGAGCGTTGAGATTATTTTTTATCTCGTTAAAGTCACCACGATAATCTTCAGTGATTTTTGGAGGAATATCACCCTTGCTTATACGGTCAATATATTCTGCGGAAACATTAATTGGACCAATGTAGGAATCGAGCATATCATTAATGCCCTTTATCATCTTCCCGTTCTCACCTGGGTACTTCACGTGATCTGCACGAACATCCAGTTTACCGTCTATCGCTGCATCGATGAGCATACGAATATCATCGTTTCTCATGTGAACAACATCGATGAGAGCGTTGAGATTATTTTTTATCTCGTTAAACTCCCCTTGGAATTGGGATTCATCATTCATGTCAGGAAGTTTTCCCTCGGCAAAATCTGCAACGGCCCCTGATAATACTTTTACCGGGAAGGATATTGCTTCGATTCCCTTATCCATAGATTCGATGACTTCAGCAAAACCTCCTTTATATTTAGCAGAATCAACACGGAGGGTCAAGTCACCATTACTACAGGCAGTAGAAAACCGTGAGATATCTTTCTCCATCATTAAAAGAGATAACCTTAAATTATCAATACTTTCAGAAATGCTGGTTAATTTTCCAGGTAGTGCAGGCACATCAGTTTCAAAATCCCCTTTCTGGATTTTATGTATGGATGATTCAACCAAGGTCAGGTTGCCTTGATATAAGTCTAGTACGTTGTTAAACAGGGTAGCAATTTTTTTCCCAGAATCAGATAACTGTGATAATTCTACTCTTGTATCTGACAACCCGGATTTATGAAATTCAATGGTTTTCAATATATCAGATATGAGATCATCATCATTTTTTACATATTCATCATCATTTGTTCCCTGATTACCCATCATAATCCACCTCGATATACAAGAAATTTGTTAGTTCCAGAAAATATGTTATTATGCTATTTAAAGTGGATTGAAAAAATTTTTGCATAACATCTAAAAAAAATATACATAGTGGATCGCCTTAAGAAAAAAAGATTAACATTATCAATCCACTTATGAAAAATAGTTAAATTTTAAAAAAATTATACTTCTGAAACATCTTCCGCAGGATCCATAATCGGATTGTTTTCAAGAGAATTACTGACAAGGTAATTCTTTTCTTCATCCATGTTTATGGTCCAGTTTGCTTCAGGCATGTTCATCAGCTTTTCTTCTGTCTCCTCGGTCAGGGTTCCACTGGTCTTTTTACCAGTAAACGGACCCCATGTTCCATCTGAGTATGAGAATACACCTTCTAGTTCAGTATCATTAAGGAACGTTATCTCGATGACACCTAATGAATACGGTGGCTGGAAAGAAGGTTCTTCGAACCAGATACCATCAGTCATTACTGGCAGAGTTTCATTTTCTGCACTGAAATTGCCCTGAATATATCCCTGGTGATCACCATTCTGGTAGGAACCGCGAATAATGTCATCTCCAGTGAGTTTAAGGTTCATTTCACCTAGGAGATCTACATCCCATACACCAGTCACATCTTCCATTTGTGATCCATTTGCAAAGAAGACATAACCACCGTAATTCCATACATTATAACCAAAAGCAGGACCCCAAAACCCTCCAATTCTAGGACCTGGTGGTGGAGCTGCCACTACAGGAACAGGGCCGGGTCCAGTACTAACCATGCTTTGCTGCTGGCTAAAACTCGATGATGAACCACACCGTGTCCCCATAAATGGAGAGTATGTACAGCCAGATGAAGACTGATACTGGGTAGATGAACTCCACGCTACCAGAGCGGATACACTCATTGTCAGAGAGAGAACCAGGAAAACAACCAATACCATGAATACGGCTTTCCGCACCATACTTTTTGATAGTAACTATGTGTTAAAAATGTTGTGGATATTTTTTTCAATTAGACGGATTGAGCATATGCCGTCTGTGCTTCTTCTGTCTTGCCCATCGCATTAAGTACTGCTCCTAAATTTTTCCATGCAGACGAATAACCAGGATCTATAGATACTGCTTTTTCTAAAGTTTCAACCGATTCAGGAAATTTTCCAGCTAAAAACAATGCGTATCCTTTATTATTTAAAACAAAAGTATTTCCAGGGTCAATTTCAAGAGCTTTGTTATACATCATATCTGCATCGCTATAGTGGCCTGCGCGAGTGAGAATGTTCGCGGCTTTGTTCCATGCATCGGTGAGGGAGGGGTTGATATCTAAAGCTCTGTGGTATAAAGAGAGTGCAGTTTCAGTTTCTCCGGTTTTATCATATGCAAAAGCAATGTTTACCAGGGAATGAATATCCTGGTTGTCTATCTCAAGTGCTTTTTCAAAATAGGGTATCGATTCAGCATATTGTTCAAGATTTAACAGATAAATGTCCCCTATTGTTGACCATAATTCCGGATTGTCGGGATATACTTTCAGAATAGCATTAAGTACCGAAAAAGCCTCATCATAACGTTTTAATTCTCTTAAACTTAACGCCTTGTCTCGCCAGGCCTGGTAATTAGTAGGGGACAGAGCAATTGCTCTATCATAAGCCATAATGGCTCCATCATAATCTGAACTGCCCATTAATATTTTACCTTCTGTTACCCAGTCATTCGCGGTTACCGGTTCAAATCCCACACCAATATTTCTTAGATCTTCCGGAATTATCGACGGACCGGAATATTTCAGTGGATGTTCATCAATGTTTCCTGGCATCACAGAATAAGGAAGATCACAAATTCCATTACCATCCTGGTCCTGGCACATCTGAGAAAACCCTGAGCCTTTAGGATTTGTCCAGACATTCCCACCCAATATCGCACTACCAATTATGTTTGTACCTGGTGAAATTGATTCATTCCATATATAATTAGGATTTCCACCTTCCTGTAGGCGAACATTCTGATTGTTTTCAAAATAATTATCTGAAATCAGGTTTTGTTGATCTCTTCCAACTGCGTTTGTTATCAGGATACCTTCTGCGAGATTTCCTATAATAAGATTTTGAAGAATTTTGTTATGACCAGATGGTTGAAGCATTATACCAGTAACATCATTTCCAATAATTTCATTGTTTACCAGAGTGTTACGATCTGAATAGTAACAGTTAATTCCTCGAATATTTCTGATTAACCTGTTTTGGGAGATGATATTTTCAGAACTTTCATGAAGCAGAATACCTGATGGATTATTTAATTCACAGGTATTCAGATAAACGGTATTATTAAATGCAGAATACAGCGAAATGCCTCCATTTTTATTTTTAGCACAATAATTATCATCTATTCTAGAATTGGAAACACCATGATCCAGTTTTATTCCATCATAATGGTTCTCTGTTATGATGTTTTCAAGAACCTGGCACGATGAACTACCATCAAGAACAATCCCATACAGGCCGCTATGGACCGTATTCTTTTTAACAATCAAATCAGCAGTGTCTGCATCTGCTGTTACTGCAGCATAACCACTGCCTGAAATGGTATTTTCGTTAATGATACAATTGTGAACGTTGGATAAATCAATCCCCCGGGAATTATAAGGGAGTTCACAATTACTGATAATCATATTATCCGCCTGTTTTACTGAAATACCAGCGTAAGTCCCGGTGATACAAAGATTATTCAGAGTGATATTTGATAGAATCTCATTTTCAGGTGACCATATAAGAATCCCGGTCTGCAGGATCGGAACTGATGTTCCAAATTGTATTGCAATTCCTGATATCGTATGACCCGAACCATCAAATTCAATATCTGAACTCGCGATGGTGATTATCGATTCTGAAAAATCTACAATATCTTCGCCAAGTAAATATCTTCCAGGTTTTGACAGTACACATGATTCAGTAACAATGTATTCACTTGCAGGAGCAGGAGTTGCTGATGGAGTAATAACAAACCCGGGAGTTACATTGGTTTGGTTGCCTGGTGACAAACCCGGGGAAATCCCTTTTTCTTCAAGGTATTTATACATCGACAAGGCATCTGCCAGACCATGGCCAGATACCGTATCCCACCCTTCTTCTCCAAGGTCGTGAGAACTACTAAAAAGAGCATTGCGGATTTCTTCGGTTGATAAATTAGGATAGAGACACCTGATAAGTGCCAATAGTCCCCCAATGTGTGGGGCAGCAGCACTGGTTCCGGTAAATTTTTTCATGAAATTTCCAGAACCAGTAACATCTACATTATCCACTCCCGTAATATCAGGTTTTTTACGAATGTCAAGTGCCGGATTAGTTATTGTGACGTGACCCTGAGATGAAAATTTCTGAATATTCATGTTATCCGCAGAAATCGTAGCAACTGATATAACACCAGGTAATGCTGACCATCCAAAAATTGAATCATCTGGTATCAGAAAACTTTCATTTACACTTGCCTTCTCTTTGTCAACCATAAACAGCAATTCAAGCAATACCGGGTTTTTTCCACTTCCTTCTTTTGCTTTAACCCTGATTTCCGCCTTTTGTGTTTTATCACCAACATTCTGGTAATCTATCTTTTCAAACGGCTTTTCTTCACCAGTTTGTACTTTATTGGAGAGACTGACATCAGAATTGCTTTGTAAATCATATAAGAAAAGATCAAAGTCATTCGTGGCAGCATGGAATGGATCATCCCATTGTAGTACAACCTTTAATCGTGCTCCCGGATTTAGAATAACCGGAATTCCGGATGATCTATTAAAAGAATGAAAACCATCTCCTGAGTCATGAAACAAACCCTGATAATGAACATCAGCAAAATTGCCTGCTGCACTGACAATGATTATTTCGGGATGATCTTTTATGATTTCTTGTATTTCTGACGCTAAGTTACCATCTTCAAAATATGGAACTTCATAATTTCCTACATCTTCGACAATTATTGATGCCCCAGCCTTGATAAGATTTTGAAACGCTTCAATAAATTTATCATCTCTTCCACCTCCGAAATCATGATATACCAGGGTTGCATTTGGAACAATGTCATGAATAATCTCCATCATTGCAATTCCCTCGCTTCCCTTTCCATCCTTTAAAATTACTACATCACCGGGTAAATCCCCTGATTTTTGCGCCTCTGAAAGACCTTTAGCCCCGTTAGATATAACACCTACAATAATTCCAGAACCATCTGCTTCTGTGAGAATTCGTAATTCATCTGTTTTGAGAATTGCATCCCCGGCAGTAAGAACACTTCCCGCAGATGATACTGGATAACTACATAAAATAAAGAAAAATATCAGGAAAATCGATATAATAATATAATTTCGGTTCTTAAAAAAAGTAATATCAGGTTTCATTTTCAATCTCCCATGGTATCTCTATTCTCTATAATAAAGAACGTAATTATTGGTATTTAAATCAAAAAATTAATCGATTATTTAATAAAATATATAATATTTTTTATGATATTAAAATTACAATCAAATGTTACTAAAAATTAATTGTAATGCAATTTATAAAAAAATAATAGCGATTTGTTTTTTTAAAGCAATTCACCCAAAACATCACATTTTCCATCGTAATCACAATCTAAGCAGTATCCTTCATCACAATCTGGACAACTCAATACCGGGCATTCATATGGTAAGAAAGTACTTTGAGCGGTTTCATCTAGTCCTCCCGGACTTGGCACTGTCGATGTACTGCTTTGTGATACGGTAGATGCAATTATAGATGAAGAGCCTTGTGAAGGAGGAGGAGTGGGACTACTTATAGGAGAAACAGGAGAACCTGTTGACAAGGGATTTGTCAACAGAATCTGGCCAGACAATATATCATAGAAATCACCAGTAAATGGATTATAATAATACTGATTATATGCAATATTACCGTAAAGATCTGGTTGGGATAATATTATCAAAAATAATCCGGAATTAGGGCTATAAAAGTGTTGAAGCATTCTGTCAAATAACCAGGCTGAATTTGTTACCGGATCAAAAAAGGTAGCAGTATTTACATCAAGTATCCATGTTGAGGGGATTTGAGATACTGATGCACCGGTCTGTACACCCTGAGCTGGCTGACCTTGGGAAGGAGATGATATCGTTGTAACCGATGTTTTTGAAATACCCTTTGAAGAATCAAATGAAAGGGAACTCGATGAAGAGTATCCCCCGGGGCTGACTGAGTATGCATACACTCCAGAAATCAGGAAACCAAAGGTTGCTGCACAAACAACAACCAGAAATATTAGTCTTTTATTATTCATTCTCATCACCTAATACTAAATAACCGGGTTTAGACTGCTCGTATCCAGAGATAATGGTTCAATACCGGGTTCTAAACCCGACCATTCATCATTACAAATCCCATCCCTATCCGGATCATCACAATAATCAAATGTAATGCAATTTTCACCTTCCGAGCAATTGGTTATTATTAATTTATCAATATCACAATATCCGTCATGATTGCAATCCAGACAATATGTGCATTCCATTGATTCATTACAGGTTATGAGGTGACAATCTGTATCAGAACATAATCCATCCTTATCTTCATCAATGCAATAAACACATAATTCAGAATCTGAACATTCTATTACTTCAAATGGTCCTTTACCCGTTATATTAAGATAATAAATGGAAGCCTGTGCTTCTTCAGACAAACTTTCAGGAAGTGATCCACCAGAATGGTTTGACAGGATACGGTCTCTTTGGACAAGATCCTGAGCTTTTTCACTGATCCCACCAGCCGAATCAGCGATAAGATTACCTTCATTCTCATCACAGATACCGTTATTGTTACAATCATTACACTGTCCTGACGGGCAAGACTGACAAGGAACAAGGCATCCCTGGTTTTGAGTGGGAGATGGGGTAATCCCCTGACCTGTTATTCCGCTTTGTTGACTTTGTGTACCCGTTGCAATCACCGGTACTGAAGGATTTGCAGATGGAACATGTGTCGGGATGGATGTTGGAAGAGTGACTCCTGCAATCCCACCTGAATTTGTACCTCCACTTGCAGGGATCTCCTGTTGTCCTGTATTTATCACCGCTCCGGTCAGTGAATTATAAAGTCTCCTGCCAGCGATATCATAATAATAGAATCCTTCAACTTGTCCTTGTTGATTTCCCTTAATTATTAAAAACCAGCCTGCATTCGGAGAGATATAAACCATTAAAACCGGATCATAGATCCAACTCGTGGATGTTACCGGATCGAAGAAAACTCCTGATTGACTGGACCTGGTCCATTGAGGTGGTATTATCCTGTTACCATCATTTGCAATTGTTGCAACAACAGGCGTTGGTACAGGTGTCGGACTAGTAGTTCCCCCGGTCATTATCAGGGTATCTGAACTAAATTTAATACTGCTCGAGGATCCAAAATCCGAAGACATCGAACCCATTGACAGACCGTCAGTCATGCTCGTAAAGCCAATAATTCCAGGTAATGTGATATGGATTCCAGAAACAGTAAAACACAAACACAACATTATCAAGGAAGTATATGCCAAAATTATCATATTTTTTTTCATAATTTCCCTCTGTTTATTGGATAATTGGTTGATAAAAAATTATTGTTGAATATGATTCAGCAGATTGTAATCAGAATTTTTTCAATGCATTCTCCAGCTTTGTCATTATCACCAGATATTGCGTATACTAAAAAATTTCCAGATAATGAATCATGAGTATCAAATAATATGGTCTGTTCACCGATTATATCAAGGGGAGAAAGCCCGTGATTTGCAGTTATATATCCATCTGAATATTTCCGAATGATATCTGAAAACACTATATTTAAGGGTGCATTTCCCTGTAATGGAGTTATGTTGGTTCTATCTGTTACGGCACTAGTACTACCCCAGCACAATACGATAAATGCAAAAGAAATAACCAGGATAATTAATCGATAAGGAGTTTTCTCCATTATCAGCCCTCCTTAATATCTGATATGGTCAATAAAGACTGGTGAGAACTTAAACCTGTTCCTAAGAAAGATATTAAAAATTTATTGAGAAATCAAAACAATATTGAAGATTTTTCTTTCTTTTGTGCCCAGAGAGAAATAAAGTGCTGAAGGATAATTCCAACAAATGCACAGATTAAGCCCCCCAATGCCCCCTGTATAATATAAGCAACACCTAGTTCCTGAGTAACTGGAAATTGCTGCAGTCCAAGGTTAGAGAGAGTATAACTCATTCCACCAAAAGCTAGAACTCCAATTGCGCATATAAAATAGCAAAAAATTACTGCGCGTGAAAGACTTTCCCGTTCATAGAGAAAACTATCAATCATGGATCCCAATGATGTTGTAATTGCAGCAAGAGTAAACCATGCTACCGCCCCCCAGAGAAAAATTATTGCCATCGGGAATATGCCGGTTCCATCCCAATATTTTGTTAATGTGTTAGTTCCTTCCATAACACCAATAATTGCAAAAATTAATCCGGCTATGTACGTAACAAAGGAGAATCGTCCACGGTATAAGGTAGACCGAAGATCAATCACCTGAGTCCTGACAATATCATCGAGAGAAAAGCCCTTGTACAGGAGATATCCACCGATACAACCAGCAATAACCATCGTCGCAATTTCAGGCCGGTTTACTGCATAACTGATAGCATAAAGCATTAAGGTAAGACCGGGAAGGACCAGAACAATCTTTGAAATTTTTGGATCACTGACCAGTTTTTTTAAGATATAATATGTCCCTTCCAGGTTAGGCATCTGGGATACAACAACCCGTTGAACAGATGAAATAGTGATTTTCCCCTGGATAATAGGTAGAATATACTCATCTTCACCTCCGTCGGTAACAAGAATACATTGGTCACATCCCGTACTGGCAATAACTTCATCCAGTAACCGAGCAATCTTTCTGTCACCTTCAATAAAACGGAAATGATTTCCACCTATCACGGCAACCTCGGCATCCTCACCATCTTTAAGAAGTTTATCATATGTTGAGATAGCCTGAAAAATTGCATTCAAATCAGAGTCTTCTGGATCTGCCAGGGCTAGTGATATTGCTGCATTAAGACAGGCTTCTCTTCCAATAACAGGACTTTCAATAGATGATTTAAAACCTATATCATCATCCCGGTCTATATTGAGAACTAAAGTCCGGACAAAACCCATTACCAAGGTATTAGTTTCATCCCTATAAATGACTTCTTTGAAAAGATAAAAAAAGAGAACTGATATGGATTAAATAAGTTTAGAGCGCTGAAGGAGGAGCAGATCTTCAGTTGTAAGCTTCTCTCCTGCCTTAAACTGGGAGAAGATTTGTTCTGCTTCTTTTCTGACTTCCTTCTGCTCTTTTGTTGATCTAACCTTTTTGTTTTTCTTGCGAAGACCCCCAATTACCTTGTCATAGTCACGGAGTTCTTTCTGACAGGATATGAAGAGTTTATGTTCGTTGTCAGCTGCTTCCTGCGCTTCAACAAATTTTTTATGAGATTCGTCTGCACTTTCTCTTGATGCATCAGCCTTTCGGTAGCATTCAACCATCAGGTCATGATGTTTTTGTGCATCCTCTGCAAGTTGGGTCACATGATCGTGGATCTCAGATGCCTGTCTTCGAAGATCTTTGGCTGCGGTAATTTTTTCTCTGATTTCCTTATTTTGCTCAATCTCAGCTTCCTGTTCCCGTAATTGTTCTTTCAGAGCTTTGATTTTTTCGATGAGTTCACGTTCCTTTTCAGTAGTAAACACTTCGGTTTGCTGACGGAATTCAAGATGTTCTATCTGCTTGTGCAGTTCCTTGATACTCCGGCTTTTTATACCTCCATGTTCTTTCTTAAAGGCGTCAATTTCACCAAACAGAACATTAGCCTGTTCATTGAGCTCGTTACGCTTGTCCTTTAATTCCTGAACTTCCTTATTGAACTGATCACGAAGTTCCTTATGCTTTTGAGCTTCTTCAACACACTCACGGGTCTGGTTGTTTAAGGTATTACGCTCTCGTGCATACTGGCTGGCCTGAGCGTTATACTCATTTCTTTTATTTTTATGATCTTCAGATCCTGAGATAGTCACTTTTCTTTTATCAATCAGTTCATTTAACATCGTTAACCAATCCTCGCATAAAAAGGCACGTCTGGTATCCCCTACCGGTGCGAGAGATGGGACATACGTAAAAATAATTCGTAAATTGTACAAAAGGACGTGTGAAAACGGGCAGAATCAGAGATAGATATCGCTTCAGGATCCTCCCGGATACCTGCCACCCATGAGAGGTGGTATAACATTCATCTGTTCGACTACAGTTCTTGTTCGCTACACGATCCACGTATGTTCGACTCCCAATACCAAAAGGCTCTGAAACAAGAGACCTCCGTTCATTAAATCACGAAGGGATCCTGTGTGACCTTCTACTATTAAGAAGATAGCATTACGTTTAATAATTTCGCAGAAGAAGAAGAAGGGAAAAAATTATTGAAAGGTACTATGGCAGTTGTAAATGATATATTATGGACTTACATCCACATGATGTCAGGTCCGCTGGCATAATCAATTGCTGATGCAACCATCCTAGGTTTTATCCGTGCAATGTCCGGGGTTTTGGGATATCGGATCTGTTCTTCAATCCGATCAAGTTTCTCCCTGTACGGCTGTTTTGGTTTGGCGATGCTGTCGCCATTTTTAACACCGGTCATGATTGCGAGAACCCTGACTTTTCCCTCCATGTCATTACGGATGCGGGCTCCCCAGATAACATCGGCATGTGGATCAAGCTCATAGGTAAGAGAGGAAGCGATCTCTTCAGATTCTATAAGCGTGAGGTCACTACCGCCGGTAATGTGGATCAATGCCCCGGTAGCTCCGCGATAGTCAATGTCAAGCATTGGGTTTGAAAGACATTCACGGACAACACTTTCTGCTTTGTTCTGTTGCTTGGATTCTCCAACAAGCATAGTAGCTACTCCACCTTTGCTCATGATTGCACGAACATCAGCATAATCAATATTAATCAGTGATGCTTCTGTAATCGTTTCAGTAATACCCTTTACTGTCTCACCGATAAGCTGGTCCATTACAGAAAATGACTGTGCTAATGGAAGGTTTGGAACAAAACTTTTCAGCCGGTTATTATCAAGCAGGATTACGGAATCACAAGCTTTTGACATTGCTTCAAGACCATCTTCTGCTCTGATGAGCCTTGCTTTTTCAACATCAAATGGATATGATACCATACCAACAACAATTGCACCCTGTTCCTTGGCAATCTGAGCAACCGCGGGGGCTGATCCTGTACCGGTTCCTCCTCCCATTCCAGCCGTGATAAAGCAGAGATCAACAGACTCAAGAAGATTTTCAAGTGTCGGTCGTGCCATCTCAGCTGCCTTTCTGCCTATCTCAGGATAACCTCCTGCACCAAGCCCCTTTGTAAGGCTCTTTCCAATAAGAATTCTCTTATCAGCCTGTATCATGTCCAGATGCTGTTTATCCGTATTGATGGCAATTGTTTCAGCGCCGGATACACCCATGTGGTGAAGCCGGTTGATTGTATTGTTTCCCGCCCCACCACAACCAATGATGACAATACGTGGCTGACCATCCATATCGTCTTCAAAACATTGAGAATTGTTCTTGAGTTCTTTTTCTCGTTCCGCGTTAATGACTGCGGCATTGATGATACTCTGCATACTTTTATCCCCCTCACGTCTAAAATGACAGTTGATCACTGTCGGCGAGCACTCTGTTTGCCCGCTTTTCGATGAGCATACGTACAGCATCCCTGATAGCCTCGGAGACGGTGGGAAATTCACCCGCCTCAACCATCTTCTCCAGCATCGTTATCTGCTGTTCAGGCAACCGGATGGTGATCCGCTTCATAATTTGTCCTCATGATCTGACATTTGTCGGTCATCTGTCTGTCACACGTCTGACGTAGAGGTGACCAAAGTCAGACACAACGAGATACACAGAATACACATTAAGAATAAATAAAGTTTTCGATATATTTCTTGACAGATAGAAATTTTCAAACACTCCGGTGAACATGAATAGGAAAGAGCTGATAGATGTATTACAAATCAGAACGACGTGCAGTCCATGGGGGAAGAGCTAAATATATTTCTCATAACGGTCAGAAAATTCTTGATTTCAGTGCGAGTATAAATCCATTTCCACCGAATATCAATCTTCAGGTTCCGGTTGACGCATTATACCAGTATCCTGACGATGACTATTCCTTATTAAAACAGGTGATTGCCCGGCACCACGGATGTTCATCAGATAATGTTACCGTTGGAAACGGATCTGTTGAAGTTATCAGAACACTCTGTCATACGATTTTAAAACCCGGAAAAACATTTTTTGCATCTTCACAAACATTTGCCGAATATGAATTATCTGCACGACTTGCTGGTGCAGAACCATCAGAACTGGACCAGGCAGATCTTGTCTTCATCTGCAATCCGGACAATCCATCAGGGAAACTTTTGACTCGAAATGAAATTGAAACTATTTGCATAGAAAGAACAAAAAAGGACAGTATTATTTGCATCGATGAAGCCTTCATCGACATGGCAGATCCAAATCAAACTGCTATTCCTCTTCAAAACTATGGAGTGTTTATCCTTCGTTCCCTAACGAAAAGTTTTGCAATACCAGGTATCAGGTTTGGATACGGCATTGGAAATCCTGAATTAATTGCATCAATGGAGGTGATGCGTCCACCCTGGACCGTAAATGCTCTTGCAGAATCAGTTACGATATCTGCTTTTTCTCATTATGATGAACTGAATTATTCACGATCACGGATAGAAGAGGAAAAGTCCAGATTAATAAAAGAGATACAAAAAAGTGGCTGGACATGTGAACCGGGAAGTGCAAATTATCTCCTTATTGACACACAATGGGATGCGCGTATCATTACAGAACTCTTCATGAAACAGAACATCCTGGTTCGTGACTGTACATCATTTAATTTGCCAAATTGTATACGAATTGCAATCAGAACTCCTGAAGAGAATAATCAATTAATCAAAGCCCTGGAGTCAGTCCATCAATGTATGCGCTGATATTGGCCGGAGGTAAAGCATCTCGTCTTTGTATGGGAGAAAAAGCACTGGTTCGTCTTTTTAATCGGCCTTTACTATCATACGTTATTGATTCAGTATTAAAAGCGAACCTTTCACCCTGTGTTGTTGTCACATCATATACACCATATACTACAAATTATTGCAGAATTCATGATATCCCCTGGATATGCACCGATGGAAAGGGCTATGTTGAAGATATCTGGCAGGCAGTTTTGGATATTTCGATATCAGGGCCTTTTCTAACCATATGCGCAGATCTTCCAGGAATTACCGCGGAAAATATTACCTTTGTATTAGATGAATACAAAAGGGCAAAATCTTCTGCATGTTCCGTGTGGACTCCATATATCCTGGACATCGAACACAATTGTATAAAAAAAATAGATGATAACAAGCAGGAATTGTTAGGAAAACCAGTAGGATTGAATATATTGCGAGGAGACCTTTACCAGGAGAATCAGGATGAAATTCAAATACTACTGGATGAGCCCTCCCTTACGCTCAATATCAATACCCAGGATGAACTAGTATTCGCTGAAAGGTTTTTTTCCAGTATTTTAAAAAATCCCTGACCTGCAACCAATCATCTTATAGCCCAACGTCCAACGTTTCTTGTATGAATGATTCCCGGGAAATAGAGCTTGTTGGGCATATCATTGACTCAGGGATCATGGAGCATGTCCTAGATTCCATCCTTGATATGGGTGGAGATTTTGAAATTTTGGAATTTAATGTTGGAAAAAAGAAAACTGATACAAGTTATGCACGAGTCCGGGTAAATGGGACGAATAGTGATAATCTTGATGCAATCATCAGTACATTGCACCGACATGGGGCACGGCTCATTGATTCAGATGATGTAACACTGGTTCCGGCTGAAGGTAACCGTATTGTGCCTAAAGGTTTTTATTCTACCACTAATTATCCCACACAAGTACGCATCAATAGCGAATGGATAAACGTTCAAAACATTGAGATGGATTGTCTGATTGTCGTATCTGCTGACAAAAAATCCGCTTGTGCTACTCCGATGTCAAAACTTGAAAGAGGTGATCTTGTTGTCATTAGCGAACATGGTGTAAAAATTCAACCTCCTGAACGCTCGCGATCACATGAAGAATTTGAATTCATGTGTGGATCTATCTCATCAGAGCGGCCAACCGTTACAACCATCAGAAAAATTGCAAAAGAGATACTTGATACTCATAAAAAAGGTCTGAAGATAGCTCTGGTGGGAGGTCCTGCTATTATTCACACCGGGGCTGATTCGGCAACTGCTTCAATGATCCGTGAAGGGTTTATTGACATTCTCTTTGCAGGGAATGCTCTTGCAACTCATGATGTAGAATATAATTTATATGGAACGTCTCTTGGAATGGATATCAGGACAGGAGAACTGGTATCAGCAGGTCATAAAAACCACCTGTATGCAATCAGTGAAATAATGAGGGCGGGGTCTCTCAAAAAGGCAGTGGACAACGGAGTTCTGAAATCTGGGATTATGTATGAATGCGTGAAGAATGACATTCCCTATGTCCTTGCAGGATCAATCCGTGATGATGGACCTCTTCCTGATGTAATTACAGATAGTATTGTTGCACAGGATGAAATGAGAAGGTATATTCCGGAAATTGGAATGGTCTTAATGATTGCAACAATGCTCCACTCTATCGCAGTAGGCAATTGTCTGCCATCTTATGTCCTTACCGTCTGCGTTGATATCAATCCCTCAACACTAACCAAATTAATGGATCGGGGAAGTTCACAGGCAATTGGGGTTGTCAGTGATGCCGGTGCATTCTTTCCCATGCTTCTTGACCAGGTACATATCCTACTAAAGAATTCAGAGTAGTCAATGGGTCAGGGGCATTGCCCAGGATATCTCTTCTTTCATGACATATTCCCATTCATTTTTACAGCCACAATTCATTTCAAGAACTGATTTCATAAGGTCCTGATCGGCACTAAGATTATAATCTCTGATAGCATCGAGGATGAGACCATCACATCTACCACAATTATGCGGGCCCCGTGTCTGTCCCCCACCAATTGGGTCACAGGTTACATGTACTTGCGAATTCGAAAGAGTAGAGGCAACACTCCATAAATATGGCGGCCTATACACCTGTTTTTTCCACAGTGTCTCCAGATGTGTATTTCTCTGGACAGTACATGGATTCATCGAAATTAATTCTGTAAATGGGATTATATCCTTTATCGATTGCGTCATATCCTGATATGCTTCTGATTCGGTAAGATAAGGGGGTTTATGCAGAAGATATGTTTTTACTTTAGCTCCCGATTTATGAATAATTTCTGAGGTTTTGATAAAATCAGAAAATAACAAACCTTTATCAATACACTTTTCTCTGATTCTATCAGATGTTGTTTCAAGTCCAATTGCTACATAAAAGTCAGCGGTCTCATTCCCATCCCGAAGACGTTCAACCATTTTTGATATCCTTTCTTCATCGATGTAATCACAACGGGATTCTACTATCAGGGTTTTTCCTTTAGATAACTCTATTACTTCATCTTGAATACATGTCGGAACTTCCTGAGGATCCAGAAAACTGCCGGATGTGTATAGTTTAATCACTTCAGGATTGTCTTTGCTGATTTTATCTTTTAACTTATGTAATTGTGCAGACATCAGCCTGATTAATTCAGGTTTTTCAATTCCTGAAAAACGTTCATGCCTGTACTGGCATATTTTACAACGGTTCCATGAACAACCTCCTGACCGTATAATGGCAGTAACACTGGGATGAATGACACCCTCTATCCGATCACTGCCGTTCCACATTGCAAGAGGTTCTTCAGGTCTTTTAATTTGTTTCATGAGTTATGATCCTGTGACTTCAATTTTTTTTATTGCTATTCAATGCACAGACCAACAATATATTAGGTTGTTGAGTTCCACAATATTGACCATCCCATTCCGAGGACATTGCCCATGAATAACCGATTTGTTCTATCTCTGATTATTTTTACTTTATTACTGTTATTTTGTATTCCTGTTGACGCATATTATCTTACAATTGATGCGCCATCGCAGGTTAAGGTTGGTGAACCAATACTAGTATCTGGATCAACGAATACCCCTCCTCCGGATAAGATTGATGTTGTTTTTTCCCAATCTGTCAATATTCCTGTTGAGATAGACAGGCAATCAATCGAGATCACCGAGAAGGGAGATGTCTCATTTAATGTTACATTTCAGACCACCGGACTAGAGAAAGGCAATTATAAGATTGAGGGTCTTTCACAGTCAAAACGTGATTTTTCTGGAGGTTCGCGATCACTGCGTGTAATTAAATTAGTAGACCGATCTGATCTAATTACTCTTCTCTCACCTACCTGGCAGGAATTTGAAAAAGAACTCAACATCGAGGCGAAAATAGCAGGATATACTGAGAATGCTATCCAAATGGAAATAAAGAAAGGAAATGAAACTCTTTTTGGTCCAGAGTCAGTACCCGTTTCTCATAGCGTCGTAAAATACCAACATCGAATCGTAGAACCTGGGTTATATGAAATATCTTTTTCAGATTACAATGGTTTTATTGGTACATATGAAATCGTAACAGAGGAAAAAGATCTGTATTCTCTGACCGGAGGCAAGTCGGTGATAATACCCACAGTAACTTCAGACTTGGCTATAAAACCTGCACTGGTTGGTGATGAAAAACCATCTGTTACCATGAAACCAGAAGTCTCTGATGACACCAAAGATATCGAAGAACAACCTCGTGGAATTACAGGAGTATCTTCAGGCGCAGAAGTTTCCCGAGATTCACCTGCCTACTTTATGATAACTACAAATGAAACTCCAATACTTATCCAGACATCTAAAAATTCAGATTTTGTAATGGAATATAAAACTTCGCCTGATGCAGCGATAATTAAGGTTAATGATGAAATTGGAAATGCACCAGAAACGGTAAAAATTAGTGAATCGGTTTCGGAAATATATCTGAAAGTATATCCTTATAGCTATAAATCAACTGATATGGTTACCGTCACTGCAGATACTGCAGAATCAATTTCTTTATCAGATACTGCAGCAAAAGCCTTTGGTGTACCCCCCCGATATGGAAACGATAAGAAATCCGGGAACGAGACACCCCTGCCATCATGGATAATTCTCGTAGCTCTCAGCGCTAGTATGATGGTGATTGCTGTAAAAAGAAGGTAAATTAACAGACACGGGGAACGGGATCTCCCACTGGTGGCTCAATAAACCGTTCTCCTCCTGCTCTGGTTTCCATTATAACTCCTTTTCCTTCAACCACCTTTCCAATAATCATTGCATCACGACCATACCGGTGATTTCGAAGTGCCTGTAATACTGCTTCTGTATCACCTGGAGGAACACCCATTACACATTTCCCTTCATTAGCAACTTCAAGGGGATCAATACCAAGTAGTTGTGATGCTGCCCTGACAGACTGACGAATAGGAATATCCTCTTCGTTTATACGGATCATTACTCCAGATTTTTTTGCCATTTCATTGATTGCACAGGCAAACCCTCCCCTGGTCGGATCTTTCATGGCGTGTATTTCTCCCTTCTGCATGGCATTATGCACCATACCTGACAGAGGAGCAACATCTGATATAATCTGGTCCTCAAAATCAAATTCTTCTCTGCTTGCAAGAACTGCAAACCCATGGTCCCCTAATGTTCCGGATACAATGATATTATCTCCAGGTCTTAACCCATTATCTCGGACAATAGTATCAGCAACTCCAATTCCGGCAGTATTTATTGCAATTTTATCTAAAGCACCTTTTTCAAGAACCTTTGTATCTCCGGTAACAAGCGATACATTCTCTTCATTCAAAGCTTTGTCCATTGAATCGACTATAGTTGACAGAGTATTAAAATCAAATCCTTCTTCAATAATAAGTCCGCATGATAAAGCAAGTGGTTTTCCACCCATCATTGCGATATCATTTATTGTTCCACAAACAGATATCCTTCCAATATCTCCTCCGGGGAAAAATAACGGACGAACAACATGTGAATCTGTAGTGAAAACAACCTGTTTATCACCAATAGGAATAACCGCACCATCGTCAAGAGATTCAAGCCCGATTCCACCTGCATTAGTATTTGATATACGTAAAAAGAGGTCTATTACCTCTCCCATTACTTCTCCACCGGCACCATGCATGAGAGATATCTTCATTTAATCAGTCTCCACTTCAATTCGAGTCACTACTATTTCTTTTCCTTTCTCAATCACTGGTAATTCTCCGCATTTCGGGCATACATAAATCTCGTTTCCCTCATAACCACATCTGCAACGGGTGAGGGGAGGCACAATAGTGCTAATTAATTTGGTATTCTGAAATAACGGTTCATCTTCAATAATCGTGTCAAACAAAAATTCAACCTGTTCTGGATTGATTATTGACAATTCTCCAAAATCTACGTAAATACTACTAATATATTTTGCATTATTTTCAATTGCTGCTTTTTTTGCTGTAACAACAATATCATACGCTATACTATATTCATGCATTACAAAAGAACTCCTATCAGACTGCAGTAATGTCCATCCAAGGTTTACCCGGAACCAAATTAAATGGTATGATATTATTGTCTGAATCTCTTCTTATCCACGCCGTCTTGTACGGTGACGATAGAGTAAAAATGATATTACTGGGATTATTATCAGGAGGATAATTACTGCACCAAAAATGTACCATGCATTTACATCAAAATATTCATTAAGCGCATATACTGAGAACCCGATAAGAAAACTAGACAACAGTGAACCTATTGTAATAGAACCAAATATCTCTACTGACTTTAATCCAAGCATTTTACCTATGATTGATCCAGACACCGATCCAGTACCCTGAAGTGGAAAAAAAACAAATAGAGCAAGTCCTACAACATATAAACGCTCCAGCCATTGATGTTTTCTGATTTGTGTTTCTCCTTTTTTCATAAGATATTGGATAAGGGTTCCAAGATAGGGAATGGAACACACCAGTTCAAAATTCCAGATCATAAACAGACAACATGCAATGTCAACTAAAACAATTGAAAGGCATACCACCTCAAAGGGAAATCCAAGAGCTATTGCCGCAGGAATGATACTTTCTTTACCAGCCGGAGGAACAAAATAAAGCAATAGCAATCCCCCAAGTTCAAGAGCCGAGGAATTATCATATAAGGTAAAAAGAATGGCAATTAAACAGATAACAAGAAGGAAGGGGACGCATATCCGAAGTATTCGACTGATAAATGGTGAGAACCATATCAGTCCTCCGGTGATATAACATCCTATAGGTTTAAGGTCTATCAAACAGGACTCCTTTTCCACTTATATATAGGTGATACCAGTGTTGTCCACATAGGTGCTTACTGCAATCTCAAGATTCAATGGACGTAATATTTGTGATAACCCCTCTTTTGAGAGATCAGTTATTACTGCAATTGAAGGCCCTACAGAGCTCATTCCAACAAATTCAAGACCTGTTTTTCTAAGTTTGTGCATATACTGGTATATCTCAAAGGAATGGTGCTCAATTTCCGCTCTTTTTGAACCTCTAAATTCAATTTCCCACATCACATCTCCCATCTTTTTTATTTCATTTTTATCCAGTGCAGGGATAAAATCCATCATGATAAGATATGCTTTTAGTTCTCTGTCACGATAATCCAGAGACCGTGCTTTATTCATAAGAAGGGAAAATTCCTCTTCACCCGCTGAAGATATTGATGATGGAGGAATTACAATGTGTACATTTTTTCCTTCTGCGAATGAGTGCTGATGAACAATTGTAAGGCTATCGCCGAGAATGGCCATTCCTCCACGAGTGCTAACAGCAGGACCTACCCCTGTTTCAAATCCATAGGCAATCAATCCTCCCTCAGTCTCTTCAACATAATTATTACCGATTAGAATTCTGAGTTGGTCAGGAGTGAGGGGATCTCCAAGAGAACGGTTTGCAGCATTTGCAAGAGCTGTGAGAATGGTACATGTTGAGCCAAGTCCAACATGTTTGTACTCATGATCTTTGGCTGTTACCTCAAATCCCCCGGTATATCCTACAGTCTTTGAAAAAACTTCTAGAAAATGCCTGATGATGGAGGGTCTTGAATAGTTAATTGTATAATTACCAGGTGTAGTTGATACTTCAACTTCTGCATATACCTTAATAGCAAATCCTATACCCCCTCCACCTGCACGTCCGGGAGCAAAACGGTTCATGTCAAGAACAGTTAGATGTATTCTTCCCGGTACTCTGGTTTTTACCGGTATATTCAATGGTAGTAATTTGTATTGTGCTTCAAATCCACAAGTATTAACAAATTCTCCTGGATTGAATGAATTAAATTCATATTCAACGAAGTCAAGGTCTCCTCCACGAATTTTTAAAATCGCCATCAGACATTCCTCCTGTCGAAAAAGATATTCTTACCCGTTACAGAAAGCGGAATACCATATGCACAAGTGCAATCAGGAAGCATCTGCAGAGACAGTGCTGCAACTCCTGCAGTAAACAATATCCGGTTATCAGCATTATGAATTTGCGCTGTTTTTGCCGCTGATCCTACAGCAATCCCTAGATCAGCCATTCTGATGACACAATTTGGACCTGAATAAAGTGATTTTACCGGATTATTATGAATTTTCTCTCGCATTTCCTTACAGGTAGAAAATCCACACCCCCCACAGTTAAGACCCAGATCTTCAGTTCCCCTGCATCCAATAAGAATACACACATTACTGTCCCTGATATTTTGTGCATCGCGCGGAAATGGTGGAATCCCTGTTTTTTTCCCAATCTCAATCATCTCGTCAGCAAGACGATGAAGGTCTTCATTGGCAATTATCCGTGTTTCAATTGTGTCTAATCCTTTGCCCTTTGGCGCTGTACGAGCGGAAACTACCATGAGTGATGCAATCATCATCATGCCTTCCTGTTCAGGATCCATAACCAGAATGTCCGGGTGAGTATATATCTTCACTGATTTACCTGACCCTGGTATGATGATTTATGTATGCAAGGATAGAATTGTAAGCCATTTCCGATCCTTTATACGCTTCCTGCCTTGCAGGATCAGGTTCGGCCATAGAACGGGTCTTCATCTCTTCATATTCTTTTAGAATAAAATTCATATAGATGAATAAATCATCACTGTCATAGCCAAACCTTTCAAGAGCGAGACCGCATGCCCGGTCCCAACCTTGTTTGGCAAAGGATGAGAGATTATATTTTGTAGGCGAATGCTTCATTTCTATAAGCATTTCAAGCATTTCGTCCCGGCTGATAGCTCCTTTATGTTCACGGAATTGTGATGTGACTTTTTTAAAGAATTCACTCCATTCTTCAATCCATCTTTGCTGAATTTTTTTAGGATAATCTTCATCAGATTTTGGAATCCGTTTAACTAATATTTTGGATATTTCGTTTTCAAATCCATCAATAACCTGTGGAAAGGAGAAACTAATCACAATTCTCTCGTTAGGATCAATATGACATGAATAAATTACCGAATAAGGAATAATAATATAATCTCCGGATTTAATTTTTACAATAAGCCTTTCACTAGTAGCATAAATCATGCAATTTTCATACGAATAATCATCAAACCAGATGTTCATTCGTTCCCGGGTCTTTACAATTTCAAATTCACCAAGACCCTCTTTTGAGCGCACCACCCCTTCAATAAGGAGAAGTTCATCTTCTTCATTCTGCATGGCATACTTTTTTCTTGCAATTTCTGACTGATAGTGACTTACCTGTTTGTTAATAAATTTTGTCCAGAATTTTACCCATTTTGGATCATCCAGAAGAGTAAGACCACCACCTTCCTTTCTTTTAAGACCATGCATATAAATTCTGACATACTCTTCTTTTTCATTAAAAAAACGCAAAGGAGTATTACACCTGATACACACGTACACCTGGTTTTCCTGGTAAATTTCATGAATCAGGTCATAATTTAATTTTATATACTGATTTTTCTGGTTTTTTATGACAATACGGTTGTTAGTTATATAAAATTTCGTGATATACCGGATTTTTGGAGTAAAAAAAACTGCTCCTACTCCCTTTTTGAGCAATGTTTCTCCTTTTTCACAACCAGTGCTCATGCAATTATCCTACTCAGGGCTCCTTATTTTGTATATGCATCATCTGATATATTTTGGGAATCTAAAAAACCGTGAGAAGAGATGTTTACCGGACTTGATATTGGGGGTACAAATACTGATATTGCTATCATAGATTCTGAAATAAAGACACATAAAATACCAAATACTTCAGGACTCAGTACCGCTCTGAAAAAAGCAGGCTCAAGTGGGCGCCTTGTCGTGAGTACTTCACAGCCATTAAATGAGATTCTTACAGGTCCTCAGTTCAATATCCGCACTATTACCATACCCGGTCCAGGGCTGGTTTATTCCGGGGCAATAAAAGGGGCGGTATCTCACCGGGGAGATATAATTGAACCCATAGACACTGAAGAAGTAAAATCGCTTTTTAAGGGACCACATCCTTATGCTGTAGCCATATCAGGGAAATTTTCTGTTCGTAACAATTCTCTTGAAGAACAGGTCTGTGATGTGGTATCTGAATATCTCGATCCTGAACAAATAGCAGTCAGTTCCCATATTGGTGCACTCAATTTTCCTGCCAGAATCAAAACAACCCAGATAAATGCTCGTATTAAGCCAAAGGTAAATGCTCTAAACAACCTTATCCGTGAAGTGAATGCAGATTTTTTTTATGTAACTTCAACAGGAGGGCTTACATCTCCAGACAGAGCATTACAAAACCCTTCTCTCCTCTATCATTCCAGTCCGGCCACTGTAGCCAATGGTGCATATTACCTGACACGAAATGAGAATTGTCTGGTTTTAGATATTGGAGGTACGACGACTGAACTAATTCCAATTGCCCATGGAAAACCCATTTTTGAAGATGTAATTATTGATGGTTTTAAGACGCTGATAAAATCAGTAAAAACTGTAAGCATTCCATATGGAGGCGATTCCTGTATACGTGAGACATTGTGTCCATTCAGGGCAGGTAATGCCCGTTCTTTTGGAGGAGGAGAACCAACGCTTACCGATGCACTGAATGTTTCCGGAGCCCGGATTGGTGATGATGACCGATCTCATGTAATTGATAAAAAAATTGCTGATAATATCGTTGAACAATATCTTATTACCGTCTCTTCAGCAGTTAAAAAGTTCAAACCAGGAATTATTATTGGAACCGGATATCTGGCACATTATCTTTTATCTGAAATATCTGAACGCGCGAAGACTACGGGGATTGTCCCCGAACACGCAGGATCTGCAAATGCAGTTGGTGCAGCGGTATCCAGGATAAGCATTTTGGGCTATTTCCATGTTGATACTGAAAAAAAACGCATGACTATGAATGGAAAAGAGTACCCTTACTATGCAACCTCAGATGATGAAGAACTACTGGCACATGCCAAAAATATTATTCGTGATGTCGCGAGAGCAGATGGTGCTCCAGAAGAAGATGTTGAGGATGTGATGATCCAATTTTTTTCTTCATATGAGGTAGTTCGTGGCTGGAAGGTAGCAGCAAAAATTACCGACATTCTATTAAGCATTGCTCCAGGTATTTCAGTGGAGGCAGCATGACCAGCGGTATTATTTATGATCCTTCATACCTGATGCACGAGCAAAGTCCGACACACCCGGAAAGAAGAGAACGTCTTTCCTATACCTTGGACCAACTTGAGGAAGAAGGGATTTTCGATATCCCTGAAATTAAGTTGATAAGACCTAAACCTGCACGAAGGGATGATGTACTTCTTGTACATTCATTAGAATATCTAAAGTTTCTTGAAGAGTCCTCAATAAACGGGGGTATTATTGACGCTGATACATATGTTCCAAAAAACCTCATACATGATGCATTGTTAGCAGCAGGTGGTGCGATATGTGCTGCTGATGCAGTTGTTAATCAGCAGGTGAAAAATGCCTTTGTTCTGTCTAGACCTCCCGGTCATCATGCTGGTCGATCAAACGGTGCGGGTTTTTGCTACCTTAATAACATTGCAATCATGACCAGATACCTTCAACGCCGGGGACTGAGGAGAATTATGATTGTGGATTGGGATGCTCATCATGGAAATGGAACAGAGGAAATTTTTTATGATGATCCTACGGTTCTTTTCTGTTCAGTACATCAATATCCATTTTATCCGGGTTCTGGAAGAATTGAAGACATAGGGATCAGGGAGGGAAAAGGATACAACATAAATCTCCCTATTCCTGCTGGCAGTTCAGATAAAGTTTACCGATACCTTCTTGAAGAACTGATAATTCCTCTGGCTGAAGAATATATGCCTGATTTAATTGCTATCTCTGCAGGTCAGGATAACCATTTCAGTGATCCTCTCACCGGTCTCGCATTAACCGCGCAAGGATACGCACGGCTCATGCAGGAGATCTGCATTATCGCTGATTCAATTTGCTATGGAAGAATAATTGCAGTTTTGGAAGGAGGTTATAGTGTTGAGGGAGGTCTGCCATATACCAATCTTGGCCTGATAGCAGCTATGGCCGGGATGGATATTTCAAATATTCGGGAACCAGAAGGTTATCAAAAATTGTTATTACAAAGTGTATCAGAAGATGCTTTTCCCAAAGTGGTAAAAATGGTGGCTGATTTAAAAGAGAAACTAACCAGTCATTGGTATTTTTTAAACCGCTCATATTAGTCTAATAATCCTGACCAGTTTATACCTGATAACATCTGATAAAGGTAGTATGACACCCACACCCTTCCATGTTGATGGAACAGATAAAGGCACCGTGATGCTGTATGCATTATCCACTTGTATTCATTGTAAGCAGACACGGAATTTGCTGGATGAACTTCATATAGCATATGACTACCTCTATGTAGACCAGTTAAGTCGCGAAGAAATGGATGAAATTATGAGTGAAATGGAAAAATATAATCCAAATGGTTCTTTTCCAACACTTGTAATTAATAGTAAAAAGGTTATCATTGGAAGCAGACTTGATGAAATTCGGGAGGCCCTGAAATAATGCCTGATGATAATTCTTCAGAAAAAATAAAGAAACGGTTTAAAGAACTGAACCAGGATGCGAAAAAAAACGGATATTATTTAAACCCTGATGAATCCTTTACCATGGGACTGGTTGAAGGTCTGCTCAAAAATGCTGAAAGATATGGATATGAATCGTGCCCATGTAGATTATCCTTTGGAGAAAAGAAACATGACTTAGATATTATTTGTCCATGCGATTACCGTGATGATGATATTTCTGAATATGGTGCATGTTTCTGTGGTTTATACCTTTCAAAGACTAATGTTGAAAAAAAAATTACTGCACCTGTGATTCCTGATAGAAGACCATCATTGAAAGATAGATTGACTGAAAAGAATAATTCCTCGATTTCAAATAATCTTTCTTACCCGGTATACCGGTGTAAGGTATGCGGATACCTCTGCGCCAGGAACAATCCTCCTGATAAATGTCCGATTTGTAAAGCAGATCGGGAACGGTTTGAAATATTTATCAGGTAAAAAACAATACCCTCATATTCTTATCTGGAGTAATATCATTCGTGAAAACATCAGTTTCTGTTGAAATTGTCGGATATTCATACTCCGAATGTTCTCCTTTTCCCTGCGATGATGACAGGACCTGTGGGCTTATTGCCTGTTCCCCATCAGGAAGTCTTATAAAGGCATATAATGCTCTAAAAGAGGAGATCTCAAAAGAATTTGGAGATTGTATCAGTGTAACACTTACTCTCCTGGATGATGGTGTACCTGATAGAATCAAGGAAATATACTCGCGGGATCATCCTGCGATTCCAATGGTTCTTATTCAGGGTTCAATAATGCCAATTGGAAGAATCGCTTTGCAGCCAATTAGGGATGCAATATACAAGGTAATTAATACCTGAATTGCTTACAACACACTTAAAAGTATAATGCATCTAAAATGAAATACCGGTTAGAAGATGAACCTTAATACTTCAATAGGAGAACTCAGAAGCAATGCTCCTGTAATTGTTATAGAAAGAAATCCTGATGATCTTTGGAAAGTCAGGAATATTTCTCATAATCATAAATATCATGGGATTCTTTTGGATTTTGATGGTAAAGAAACTAATTTTCTCCCGTTGGTTTTCATAGACGACCAGGATTTAATCTCAAGAAAACTGGGTGCCGCAATACTCCAGTCAAAACCCATGGTAACATTAAGGTACAGGCTTCATACAGGCTCTTTCTTGCGATGGATTGAAGAACAATGCATTCTTACCTATTCTGATTCTGGTTTGTTGCAGGAGGCATCAGGATACCTGTGGTTTAGTCCACTTCCAACGGAATGGGCTTTGCTTTCCAAAGGCTCTGAAACCTGGAATGCTTTAAACTCAAAAATCCGCCACGATATTTTAAACCAACTAACTGCAATTTTAGGATATCTTGAATTATCAAGTGACCTGGTAACCGATCCCATGTTACAGGAATTTTGTAAGAAAGAGCAAAATGCAGCAGAAAAAATACGTGACAGATTAATTTTCACTCGTGAATATCAAAAAATCGGGATGTATGAATTTTGCTGGTATACTCTGGAAGATATTATCAGGGAATCATTAAATGAGATAGTCCTCAATCCTATAAATTTAACAATAGAATCAGGTAAAGCAAACCTTTTCACAGATAAGAATTTTTGTCTGGCCATCGAGAAGATCCTGGAAAACATACCAGAACATGCAAAAGGAGTAACAAAAATCAAGATTTCCCTATTTTCTGATGAAAACATATCAAAATTGGTTATTGAAGATAATGGTTGTGGGATCCCTGAACAACAGAAAAACCGGATATTTGACTTAGGTTTTGGTTTAGGAAAAGGATATGGCTTATTCCTAGCAGAACGAATACTATCAGTGTATGGCATATCGTTAGTAGAAAACGGAATTCCGGGACAGGGAACCCGGTTTGAACTGACCATTCCTCAATCTATTATCGATATACCTGGTGAGAATTAAATCCTTTTTTCTGCAATAAGCATAGTGACCTGGAATCCTTTGATATAAGGATCATGAACAGGAATGATGGAGTGGATAGAAAAACCCTGTTTAATCAATTCATTTTTATAATCCGGGGTCAAAAATTTTTTGTTTTTACTCCATGTGAATTTTGGTTCTAAAACCTCCTCAAACGTCCATAAATTCCATTCCAGTTCATGTATGGGATCATAAGGAACGTCAGCATCACCTGGCTGGATACTCACAAAAAATCCCCCTGGGAGAAGTGCTTTAGAAATTTTTTCCAGCATTATCGGATTTTTACCACTCGGATTGGATGATGAGAGAATAATGTCATATTCTGCACCAAACGAATCATAAAAAAAATTACCTCCAAGGGTATGTACCCTGGACTGCATCTGATAATGACTAATATATTTTTCAGTTATATGAATTACACCAGGCATGTCAAAAATTGTTACAATCATATTTTTATTGAGGCATGCAAGAGCAATGCCATACAGACCATGACCTCCACCGATATCCAGGCCTTTTTTCATCAGATTAAATGATGGAATTTTTGTAATTTCATAAATAACTTTTTGCAATCTGCCACTCATTGCATTTTCTGCCATGGAAGGCAGAGAATATTCTGAATAAAAAGTATCCTCATGATATCGAACAGGACCTTCGAGGGTATTCTTTTTAAGGGGAATCCAGAGATCCTGAAGGTGGCGGATATTCTTTTCAAGAAAAGATCCTTGATAATATGGAGATACTGTAGAGAGATAAATCTGAGATAACAGACTGTTTTTTATCATTCCTTCTTTTCTTTCAAGGAAACCTGAATGGACAAGACATTCGATTATTCCTCTGATAAAATCTGGATTTGGAAATTTTTCAGCAATATCATCGCTTATTTGCCATGTTTCAAGTTCGTCAAAAATACCTAGCTGTATCGAGGATGAAATAAGACAGAGGAGTTTCGCGCTATAGGTGAGATCATGAATGGTATCAAAAAAAGTCTCTGCAGGAACTGTAGGGTATTCTACAAATGGCTGACAGAATTTTTTGTCTGAATTATGAATATTTTTCATTTTTATTCGATTAAACTGAGATCTGTCACACAATATTTTCTTGTCTACATTCCGGTAATCTCTTATTCATTTCTCACTGAATGTGTACAGTATTCTATACCTGTAATTGGTATATATTCCTGATTAACTGTATAGAGGTCATTAATGGGCAGAAATATTGTATTAGAGATGTTAAACCAGGTTCCGGTTCAGGATCAACAAATTGAACTCGTAGAGCGTAAATGTCTGGGACACCCGGATAGTATTGCTGATGGGATTGCTGAATCAATCAGTCGTGCATTGTGTAATTCTTATATTGACCAGTTTGGAGGTGTTCTCCATCACAATACAGATCAGGGGGAGATTGTTGCAGGTGAATCAAAACCCCAGTTTGGTGGAGGAAAGATAATAAAACCACTTTTTATTCTTCTTGATGGCAGGGCTACCAAGGAATTTAACGGGGAAAAGATTCCAGCAGACACTATCGCACTAAAAGCAGCAAAAGATTATATCAGAACAATTCTTCCAGAACTTGATTTAGATAAAGATCTCATCATGGACTGCAGGCTTGGAACTGGTTCAACCGATCTTCGTGATGTTTTCAAACCGGAAGCCGGAAAAATCCCACGAGCCAATGATACTTCATTTGGCGTTTCTTATGCACCATTTTCGGACATTGAAAGATGTATCCGTGAAATCTCATCTTACATAGATAATACCCTTCGTCCAAAATTCCCGGTTTATGGACAGGATATAAAAATCATGGGTCTTCGGCAGGGTAACAAAATTAATCTCACAATCTGTTGTGCTATGGTTGACCGGTATGTCTCATCACTATCAGATTATGTAAATTATCGTGAAAAACTAGCTGATGAAGCACTTAAGATTGCTAAAACCTGTACTGACAAGCAGATTGAAATTCATGTCAATACCGCAGATTGCGATGTTGAATGTAGTCTTTTCCTGACTGTTACCGGGACATCAGCTGAAATGGGAGACGATGGTTCTGTTGGACGTGGAAACAGGGCAAACGGACTTATCACTCCCAACCGCCCAATGAGCATGGAAGCCACAAGCGGAAAGAATCCCATTAACCATATTGGAAAAATTTACAACCTTCTCTCAAATGAGCTTGCACATACCTGTGTTAATAAAGTAGAGGGTATTGCAGAAATTCAGGTCAGATTATTATCTCAAATTGGAATGCCGATTGACGAACCACTTGTTGCAAGTGCACAGATAATTCCAAAGCCATCATTTTCGGTAAAAGATATCGAAAAGGATGTCATTGAAATATTTGATGCAGGTCTGGAGAATATCTCCTCGATTACAGATCGGGTTATCAAAGGCGAACTAAATACCTTTTAATGACAGATAAGAACAATCCGGATTCAGACCGGAAACAAATTTTTTCTATACGTATAGCAATTCCAAATAAAGGGAGAATTTCTGTTCCTATACGAGACCTGATTGAAAGGTCAGGCCTTGGTATCATCGATAATGGTGACAGGACTCTGATTGCCAGAACACGAGACCCCTATGTTGAAATTCTCTATGCAAGGCCTATTGATATTCCCGAATATGTAGCATCAGGAGTGGCAGACCTTGGAATAACCGGGCATGACATGGTCGTCGAAAGAGGATCCTCAGTCACCGAATTACTTAATCTTGGGTTTGGGAATGCTTCAGTAGTCCTGGCTGTCCCGGATGATTCATCATGGACAAGTCCGAAGGATTTGGATGCGAAACGGGTATCAACAGAATTTCCAGCCATAACCAGGAAATATTTCAAAAAAATCGGAGTAAAACCTGTAATTGTTCCTGTTGGTGGAGCTTGTGAAGCTACACCTTCATTGGGAATATCTGACGCTATCGTTGATATCTCAAGTTCAGGAACTACTCTCAGGCAGAACCATTTAAAAATCATCGACACGGTTTTAAAAACTAGTACTTATCTTATCGCAAACTCACAATCATGTATTGATAAAAAAGAAAAAATAAATGAAATTAATCTCGCTCTCGAGAGTGTAATCAACGCTCAGGGTAAATGTTACCTGATGATGAACGTTAAACGTACCTCAATAGATAATATCCGAACTATTATTCCAGGAATGGGTGGCCCGACCATCATGGAAGTTGCATCATCTACCGATATGGTAGCAGTTCATGCTGTCGTTGACGAGGATAAGGTATACCAGCTTATTAACCGGTTAAAACTGGCAGGTGCCAGAGACATCCTGGTAATGAATATTGAACGTCTGATTAGGTGAAACAATGATAGTCTTTCCAGCAGTTGACATACTTGGCGGAAAATGTGTTCAACTTGTTCAGGGAAAACGTGAAAGTGCAACTAGATATGGAAATCCTCTGACATGTGCTGAATCATGGATCAACCAGGGAGCCCAGGCAATTCATATAGTAAACCTTGACGGTGCTTTTGGTACATCTTCCCTGAATGCTGAAAAAATCACAGAAATTATCACAAAGACAGGAGTAGAAACTCAGTTGGGCGGAGGGATACGTTCAATAGATGATGCCCGGTCATGGCTTGATTGTGGAGTTGAACGAGTTATCATTTCTACATTTGCAGTTCAAAATTCAGATTGTCTGACTATTTTATCTGAAGAATATGGCAGTGATCGTATTATGGCTGGCGTTGACGCAAAAGCTGGAGACTTGGTCATTAATGGCTGGGAACAGTCAGCTGGAAATTATCTTGATTGGTCTGATTTATTTATCCGAAAAGGTGCTGGTTCGCTTCTCTACACAAACGTGAGTGTTGAAGGACTCTGTAAAGGTATTGATCCTAAACCTATCCGTGATCTGCTGGGTAAAGTAAGCGTTCCCGTAATAATTGCCGGTGGTATCACAACTACGGAGGATATCCTAATGATTCGGGATACTGATGCAGCCGGTATTGTACTAGGGTCTGCCTTATATTCAGGAAAAATATCTCTTGAGCAGGCACTGGAGGTAGCAGAATGAGATCAGCAGAAATTACCCGAAAAACTAAAGAAACAGATATTTATGCAAATTTTGTAATTGATGGAGGGGGACTTTCAACTATCAACACAGGCATTCCTTTTTTTGATCACATGCTGGATTCTTTTGTCAGACATGGTAGATTTGATCTGACTCTGACCGTAACTGGTGACCTGAATACCGGGCCCCATCACACCGTTGAGGATACCGGTATCGTTCTTGGGTTATCTTTTCTTAAAGCACTTGGTGATGGAAGAGGGATAGAAAGGTTTTCTAACATATCAGTCCCGATGGATGAATCAAGAGCAGATGTTATTATCGACATAGGTGGACGCCCATATCTTGTATTTGATGGTTTTTTCAGCGGGCCTGTCGAAGGAGTCATTGATCCATGGCTGGTTCGTCATTTTTTTGAGAGTTTTGTTCAGAATGCAAAAATCACAGCCCATATGGAAGTAAAAGGATCTTCTGATCACCATAAATGCGAAGCCTTATTCAAATCCTTTGGAAGAGCTTTGCGATATGCTTCAGGATTAACAGATCAAAACGGAACAATTCCAAGTACAAAAGGTGTGCTATAACGAAACCCCATCCAAAGCACACAATTATTTTGAAAGTTCAGATTTGAAAAATATCAACTGTCAAAAGTGGAGAATGCTTTAGGCATTCTCTGCTGCCATTTTTACGTCTTCTTCCTTGATAGTCTTACGACCAGCGTGCTGTGCAAGACGATTTGCTTCCTTTGTTAAGTTAGCTATGTAATCTTCTGCTTTCGATACAAGAGCTGCTGCTGCGTCGCTTCCCACACGCTCAGCCCCATTCTTCTTTGCAATTCTTACAACTGCTGCAATAGGTAAGTCTGCCATAGTCCTCTACCTCAAAACAAAGTATATTGATATCTATTTAAATATTTCGAGATAATCTTGATATTTTCGATTTTCTGACATAATAAGTGAATATTTTTCATATTCATGCTATTAGGTTCAAGAGATGAACAATTGAACAGATTAGAGCAAAGAAATAAAAAAAAGTCTAAATATTCAGTATTTAGAAAAATGATTCATCTGCCAGAGCACATGCAAGATTTAGCGCGAAATGGTAATCCGGGTTAACGCGCGAAGTATCTATGAATGTTTTCCGGATATTAATCACCGGTGCCCCATGAGAACGCCCTCTCCCCAAAAAAAGGATAGTTCGAAATATCAGATTGCCGGATATTCCATCAGGGGCAATGATTAGACCTGAAGTCTGTACTGCATCTTCAATCAGGATACCCAGGTTCACTGCTCCTGTCAGGTTTGAAATAAGTGCTGCATCATCTAATGTCTTGTCAACTACTGGATGCCTGCCTTTGTCTGATAACCTTCCACCAGATAATACTGAAACGGTATCTGGTAAACCAAATTTTTTACAAAGTCTTCGTCCTTTCTCGATAAAGGAAATTTTCTGATCGACTGACCAGCCCTCATCAATTCCTACAGGAGCCAGAAAAAATTTGTTTCCATTAATAGTTTCAAGAAGAACAATGCGTTCAAGTTCATCAACTCCTGCTATCGTTTTCAGTAGTCGCAGGGTCAGACCAGCTTCAAATGATCCTCTGACGGCGGCGTGAATGTTTCCTGAAAAAAGATCCGAAATAAGATGTTCTTCAGGATGATCCGATCTCATGACTAAACCGGGATAATCTGCCGGAACCAGCAGATCATGACTTACATAGGGAACAATGGAACATGGTCCGGTAAAAGTCAGGATGTCAAGAAAGACCTTTTCCGGATTTTCATGTATTCCTATACCAACAATTTTTTTTTTAGGAATAGGATCCAAGATGCATAACGCCTCCGTCTCCAGAAAAGTCAAAAACGATTGATGAATTGTTCTGATAATGAATTGTCAGTTTATTTGAGTTATTTACTATTCCAATTTCCCGGGCGTTCATACCAGTTTTTTCGAATAATTCTTTAACAATATCAACAAATTCCTTTTTAAGAGTTAATATAAAACCCATACCTGGATACATTCTTATCCATAAGTCAAAAGTAATCTTGTGATGTGCTAAATCCGGTCTGGGAATTTTATCAAGGTCTACATCAGCTCCTTTTCCTGAAACTTCTAGAAGCATTCCGAGAGTTCCAAGAATACCGGGATTTGAAATATCTTTTCCGGAGGTTACAAGTTTTCTTGTGCCAATTTCCTGCATTACAGCAATCTGGGCACGTACTTCATCGGAGGTCCGGAGTGTTGCCGAGTCCCAGTTCAGAAAACATGAAGGGTGAACTCTCCCATACAGGTCAATGGCAACCAGAATTACATCACCTTCTTCTGCCCGGTTACTGTAAATCACACCATTAATAGGAGCTATTCCAAGAATTGCAACATCAATGACGCTGTAGGGAGTGTCCGGATGGAGATGCCCCCCGACAATCGGTACACCAAATTGACGTGAAGCATCCTGCATGCCCCGGATAACCTGGTCACGAACTTCTAGTTGTGAAATGGAAAAAACATCAACCATTGCAAGGGGTTTGCCCCCCATGGCAGCAATATCATGAATATTTACAAGAACCGCACAATATCCTGCCCAATATGGATCAGCATCCATCAATTTGCTCCAGATTCCATCTGCGGCAAGTAGAAGAGCATCAGATTGATTTTTTATGACCGCAGCATCTTCTCCAAATGATGCAATGACATCCTGAGAGTCTATCCGTAGATCCCGAACCATTGCACCAATTTCGCTTTTCCTTTTCACTCCGTCATAAGATCTGACGGCCTGTGCTATCTGTTCGGTTGAGCAGGTATATTCAGCCATGGGAGAAAATCTCACTCTTTTTTTTTATTTCATAAGTCATAAAGGGTCTTGTTTTATACCGATTCTTCATGTAGATCCTGACTGAAAATACCATGTTGATGTTGTTTATCTGTCTTGCAGGTTAACCTAAGAGTAATGAACTGGGCAGAAAAATATCGTCCCCGACATCTCTCCGAATTGATTGGGAACCGGGAATCACTGCGCCAGATAAGTGAATGGGCCCGTAATTGGACTGTGGACACACCACCCCTGATATTATATGGTAAACCCGGAATTGGCAAGACATCAAGCGCTTATGCACTGGCAAATGACATGGATTGGGAAGTTGTTGAACTCAATGCCAGTGATCAACGGACAAAAGGGGTAATAGAGAAAGTAGCCGGAGGGAGCGCTAGTACAGGATCACTCACAGGTGCATCACGCAAACTCATCATCCTGGATGAAGCAGATAACCTCCAGGGAAATGCAGACAGAGGAGGTGCCCGTGCTATTGCTGATGTTATCAGACAGTCTAAGCAACCGATCATCTTAATAGCCAATGATTTATACGGTCTTGACGCGACAATTCGAAATCTTTGTACAAAAATTCAATTTAAGGCTCTTCCGGCAAAATCCCTTGTTCCACGATTAAAAGAGATTTGTTCTAGGGAAGAAATTTCCTGTTCAATACCTGCATTGAATGAAATCGCTGAGCAGGCATCGGGTGATATCAGGTCAGCCGTTACTATGCTCTATGCCAGTGCAATCGGAAAAGATAAAGTTGGAGAAGATGATCTCTCTATATCTTCAAAGGACAGCAGAGCATCAATATTTGATCTTGTTTCTGCGACATTAGGATACCGACAGGTCCCATCACTACTGGATCTCAATTTTTCAGTTGATGAAACTCCTGACACTGTTCTCCAGTGGGTTGAAGGCAACCTTGGTGTTCTTCCAGACCGGAAAAAAACCGCTGCTGCATACCAGGCTCTCTCACGTGCGGATATGTATCTGGGTTATACTTACAAAACCCAGTATTATACCCTATGGCGTTATGCAAATATCCTGATGCTTTATGGTGTTCACGATGTATTAAAGGGGCGTAATACCAGTTTTGCAAAAATAATGCCCCCTTCCCGTTGGAGACTGATGTCTTCTGCAAAACGATTGAAAAATTTACGTGAACAACTCTTATCAGACGTCGGCAGAACCATGCATATGTCAGCATCAACAGTCAGAAATTTCTATCTTTGCCCGGTATCTCTCCTAGCTAATACAAAACCTGAATCATTTGTCCGGGGATATAATCTGGATGCAGATCAACTAAATATTTTAATAAATGATTTGGATTTAGCTAAAAATATTGTCAAAACCATAGACCAGGAACGAAAACAACTTGAAAAGGAATTAAAGAAAAAGAAAAAAGAAGAAGAAATGCTTCTTAAAAAGCAACGAAAAGCCATAAAAATTAATCCTTCAAATGAACCTGCAATACAGCCAGTTGATAATATAACCCATGCACATAAAAAAACAGATAAGTCAGATTCGGATACAGAAATTTCATCTGAAAAAGAAAAAAAATCATCACAATCAACCCTTTTTAATTTTTAAATGTGACATAAAGATGGAGTGGGATCTCACACCCTTTTACAGGAAAAGGAGTATCAGTCCCTTCAAACCCAAGATGATAAATTAACAAATCTGAATGAACAGTTCTGGCAAGTCTGATTAGGGCAGGAATCATCTCTTCAGTAGGACGAATGGAGTAGATACATTCACATTTATAAAAGGAATAATCAGGAGATGTTACATCATCCATAACATACGGAACAGTGCAGAGTTCCCTGGGTATTGAAATATCGGTGCATCTGATTAATATTCCTGATCTGAACAGAAGTCTTGCTGCGTGAAGATTTGAACCTGCACCGGTTTCAACAGCTGAGCAGTATCGACCAGCTATATATCTGGCAATAGCTGTCTCAATATGTTTATACCCGCTCATTACCCAGACTATTGGAGATGGATATCCTTATTTTTTGGGATCGTGGGGCCCCTGCAGGGCTTGAACTACCTGTTTCCCGAATAATTTCTCAAATTATGGATATTCCGGCAGATGTAAGAACCAGCCCTGTCTTGTATAACGGGTTTGATCGAAACCGCAATCAGTTTGATGCTACCTCAATTCTGACTTGTCTTGATGTTTTCTCCCGCCGGAATGAAGAGAACCGGTTTATCCTGCTGGTTACAGGAGATGACATTTTCAGACCTTCAACCCGATACATATTTGGATTATCACGACCAAAAACCGGAACTGCTGTAATATCGTCAGCCAGACTGAAAAATGAATACTGGGGACTTCCCCCTGATGAGATGATGCTTATTGACCGGTTAGTAAGAGAAGGTGCCCATGAAATTGGGCATCTTCTTTCTCTTGACCATTGTGATAATTCTTCATGTATTATGGCAAACCCATCTTCACTTGATGATCTGGACAATAAAAAAGCAATGTTATGTCCATTATGTCAACAAAAACTAAACAAAAAGAAAATCAGTATTACAGTCTGACCATTGTTTACTAAAAATAGCGGTTTTTTAATTTAAAAAAAACCCTTTTCTAATAATTTCATGTTTTCAGCTGCTATCGTATTATCTGGATTCAGGATTACCGCTTTTCTGTATGCCTCTTTGGATTCATTATATCTGCCAGTTGCATAAAGAACATTTCCAAGGTTATACCATCCCTGGTCAAAATCAGGTTCGGTCTGTGTAGCATTTCTTAAGGAATTCATCGCTTCCAGATTATTTCCAATAAGATATTGTAACCTCCCAAGGTTGTTCCAGGCATATCCGTTAGTTACATCAAGACGTGTGGCATTTTTGAGGGCGTTAATTGCTTTGTCATAATCCTGTAGTTCACCATATGCCCATCCCACATTATTCCAGGCATCAGAAAAATCAGGATCGATTTCTATTGCCCTATTAAGGGCCATAAGTGCATGATCGTAATCTCCAAGTCTGATAAAAGTATAGCCCAAAGTACTCCATGCAAATTTATTTGCAGAATCAGCAATAGTAGCGTTAGTCAACGCAGTTTTCGCCTCTTCATACCTGCCAAGTTCATTTAATGCCCAACCGGTATTTGTCCACCCATAACTATGGTTTGGTTCAATTTGTGTAGCATTTACAAGTGGAGGTAACGCTTCTTCATACAATCCCAGATTATTATATGCAAATCCAATAGAGTTCCAAATATCAGGGTTATTATTATCATAATATACCGATTCCAGTAATATTGAGAGACCATTTTCGTAAGATCCGTTTTCAATCAAGGCCAAACCCTGTTCACTATCCTGATTTGTACCCAGTGTTATTTCTGGAAAATAAATAAAACACAAAAAAAATACTGTCGCGGTGATATAAAAAAACAGATTTTTTTTCATGATACTTTCAGATTATCTCCATGATCTATAAAAGATTTGGGAAATAAGAAAATATCTAGAAGATTACATTTTTGGTTTTTTCTTTAATACTTCAACAAGAATATCAATTGTTGCCTGAACATCTTTCATATCAACAACTTCAACCGGTGAATGAATATACCTGGACGGAACGGAAAGAGGAATACTTGGAATACCATCACGAACAAGATTAATGATAGAAGCATCTGTATTACCCCCATCACCTACTTCAAGTTGATAGGGTATGTTCTTTTTATCTCCTGCATTACGAATCCAGGATATAAGTCTGGCATCTGCCAGTAATCCTCTGCCAGATGCACTGGCAAGAACAAGAACAGGGCCTTTTCCCATCTCTACTGACGCTTCCTTTTTTGTTACCCCGGGATGATCACCAGGGATAGTCACATCAGTAGCTATGGCAATATCCGGATTTAATGCAAAAGCACTTACCTTTGCTCCTTTCAATCCTATCTCTTCCTGCACAGTAAATACTCCATAAATGGTCATAGGAGTATTCATTCTGCGAAGTGTTTCTATGAGAACCAGAACTCCAACTCGGTTATCAAGTGCTTTTCCAGTCACCCGGTCATTTGTAAGTTTAATTAGGTCCTGTTCAATTGTTACCGGTGTCCCAATCTCTATTCCTGCTTTTTCTACGTCTTCTGCTGAAGTGGCACCGATGTCAATATAGAGATCTTCAATTTTTATTTCTTTTTTCCTGTCCTCAGGAGTCATAACATGGGGAGGTTTAGCACCGATAACTCCATGAACCGGGCCATTTTTCCCATGCAACACAACACGCTGGGTGTGAAGTGTAGGATTATACCAACCACCAATTCCAACAAATTTTATGAAACCTTTTTCATCGATATATTGCACCATCAGTCCAATTTCATCCATGTGAGATGCAATCATAACAGAAGTGCCAGTTCCCCTTTTAACTGCTATCAGGTTACCCAGTTTGTCTTCAAATACTTCATCAACATATCCGTCCAGTTCTTTCCTAACTATTTCCTTAATATTTCCTTCAAATCCAGATAGTCCGTGAGCATCTGAAAGCTTTTTTAATAACTCATATACCATGTATTAATCCTCAAAAATTGGTTGCATCCGTTCAAGTGCCAACCTAATATTTTCCTGGGAAGTTGCATAACTAAACCGGGCATACTCATACCCAGCTTTTCCAAAAGCATCTCCCGGGACAACAATTACCCCTGCTTCCATAATTTTTTCTGTGTTCTCTTTTCCCAGTGGGGCAAATACGTAAAATGCACCCTCTGGAACAGGGATATTGATATTCATCTGTTTTAATCCGGAAACCAGAATATCTCTTCGTGCCCTATATTCATCACACATTTTTCCAACACAGGACTGGTCACCAGTATATGCAGCCAGACCGGCATACTGACTGATTGAAGTTGCACATGTCTGACAATACTGGTGAACTTTTAGACATTGTTCCATGTATTCAGAGGGACCTGCTAAAAAGCCAAGTCTCCAGCCGGTCATGGCATAGGTTTTACTGGCAGCATTAACCGTGATTACATCCTCGCCAAATGTTCCCGGACTGGCATGGACTGCATCATAAATAATGTGTTCATACACTTCATCGGCAAGAATAGTAACTCCTGCATCCATTGCAGATTCAACAATAGAACGGATACTATCCGGAGATTCAACAGTTCCGGTGGGGTTTGAAGGAGAATTTAAGATGAGCAGTTTAGATCTGGGTAATTTCTCCTCCATGATTTCATGGTTGATATGAAGATCTTTTTTCAGTGGGACAAAATCGGGAGTCCCTTGTGCTAGTCTTACGCATGCTTCGTATGAAACAAACCCGGGGTCAGTTATTAAAACACGGTCTCCAGATTCAACAAGAGCCTGGATTGCTATGAAAAGAGCTTCTCCTGCTCCAGCAGTAACAATAATCTGGTTAGGATTATAGTCCAGAGAATTTTCATGTTTAAATTTATCAGATAGTGCTTCTCTTAATTCAGGAAGACCTGCATTAAAGGTATATCCTGTTTTTCCTTCTACTATTGCCCGGATAGCTGCATCTTTAACATGCTGGGGTGTATCAAAATCAGGTTGACCTAATGTCATATTTACCGAGTCAGGTTTAGCCGCCTGAAAAAATTTCCTGATTCCTGACATTTCGATATCCAGGGCGCGTTTTGATATCTTCTTCATAATTAATTACTCAATATTTGCATGTCGGCCTTTCAGCTCAGATTCATCAGTCTTTGTAATCTCCATAAGTCGTGAGATAACAGCATCACAAAATGTCATTGCTGCAGTTTCAAACAGAGTTCCAAGAGGAGCAAAGGATCGGTGTTCGCCAAGCATCTGTCTGGTTTCATATTCCCGGCTTTCATCCTGAATATAGTCACGATGGTTTTCAATCATTACTGTCGAGACAGCAATTTTACCAATTGAAGACTCCGGATTAGAGGTGATTAGACATATCCTCCCTCCAATTTCCTTTGCAGTCTGAACAATTTCAATGATGGTTTTTGTTTTTCCAGAGCCGGAGAGAACAACAATAAGATCACCTTTCTGAAGTGCCGGGGTGATAGTCTCACCGACCACATAACTAGTCATTCCCAGGTGCATTAGTCGCATGGCAAATGCTTTTGCCACAAGTCCTGATCTTCCTGCACCCATCACATAAATCCGTTTTGCATTAAGAAGTTCAGAAATAAATGCAGATACTTCATGGTCTGAAATATGATCAGCAATGGCATCAATACGAAATGCCATCATTTTCATCATATCCTGTACACGATGCTGGTTCATACCTGTGTATACATTCCGGCCAATATGTCATCAGGATATCGAATCTTATGATGAACCAGTAACATGACGATACAATTCAGTTCTTGAAGCAGGGACCATTTCTTTCTCGTTAAAGACAGATACAGGACCATGCCCGCAACAAAGAAGAAGACGCCTGTTTTTCTCTCTTAACCTGTTATCAAGAGTAATTGCGAGTTTTGTGAGTGCTTTTCGTTCACTTTTTACAAGATCTGGATCTACATTTACCGTAGTTACCAGATATACGGCGAAATTATTATAGTCACTCCTTTCTGGACTTAAATATTTCAGATTTAATATCGTGTCAGAAGTAAACAATAGTCCCGCTTCCTGACAAAGAACATATATAAGTCCATGTTGATGCCCACCATGTCCTTCCAGAATTTTAAAAGTAAACCCTCCGGCAGAAAAAGAGTCCAATACTGGAAAATCCCCATATTTTTCTGTTCCTGCAGGAGGAAATAATTCACATACAGAGGGCGGAGTCATATGTGCAAAGAGGTTGATCATAACCGTATAAACCTGTTCAAGGACCAGTTCCTGTGAAGAGGCACCCCATGCACGATTATTTGTTTCGATAATTTTCCATGTCCCTTCGTGTGTGTAGACCGGCGCATTGAAAAAACCTGCTGCACCACAATGATCGGTATCACCATGAGTCAGGATGATACGAGTAAAATCATCGATTCCACCCAGACCATAATACTCAAACATTCTTAAGACGTCTTCATGATAAATACCGTAACCGGTGTCTACCATTATCCGTTCATCAGGAGTATTGATGACAAATATATTTCCTCCACCAGGTAGTTGGAAACAATACAGAGTGAGGGTATCAGTAACGAAAATTTTTTGAACATCAGCGCAAAAATTTTTCCCGGTTGTTGATTTTAAGTGTAATCCATTTTGAAGGATATGATCCAGCGCATCCTGATATTCTTTACCGTATTCAGTAAGTTGTTGTGCCAGGTGGCTGAACTGGTTTAATAAATTAAGAATATGAGGATCTTCAGGATCTTCAGGATTTTGCAGAATGTCCCTGACTCTGGTGGCATATTTCACATAATAAAGACTTCCGTCCTCACAACTATCGCCGCAATCATACCCATCTATTTCAACAGAATATGTATTTCGAATTTCATTAATCAGTTCTTCAATCATTACAGCATTTCTGACTCTTAACATCACATGCAGGCTATCAGGGTATCTACCACGGTTGTCAAACGAAATTAAACTGATTTCAGCCTGGAACTGATTTAATATTTTCAGAATATGGTGCAGAGTTCCGGGTATTTCAGGAACAATAATGGTAAAACGAATGTTTTTTGGATAAGCAATAGTTGTCTGGAGGTACCCCATATCAAGTAGCGCCTGTGTACCATCTGTACATGCTTTTTCATCACCAGATACTGAAAAAAATGCTGTATCAGGATCCAGAGACCTGTTATAATGACACCTCGTGATTGTCAGTCCGGTAGAAGCAATAACATGGACTGCCTCAAGAAGAGAACCGGTATCAGGAATCCTTATGATAAAAAATTCTTTTTTATCAGCGGACATAATGTATTACTCTGGAACAAAACTCTCGCGTTCGATAAACAATCCACCAAAAATTGTTCGTTCTATCATCTCTGATACAAATCTCATTTTTTGTGCTTCTTCCATGTCATAGTTTCTATGAATCTCCGAATAAAGCTGAAGACGTAACAGACCAAATCGTAATTTTTCAAGAACGGTTTCATTGAGGCCGATTGCTTGTCGGTAAATCGGTTCTATTAGATCCGGAAATTGTGTGATATCTTCAAGACATTTTATAATATCCATATAGATGGGAAGGTTTTCCTCATTCCCACATATGACACGTATATAATTCATTTTTAGTTTTCTACGACGTTTACCAGGTGTTCCATTACATTATCCACAGCTTTCCACGTATCAGAATCTTTCTGCCGGATAATGAATGGTCTTCCCTCATCTCCCGCTTTTCTGACTTCAGGATCAAGGGGCAAACTACCCAGAAATGGAACATTATGCTCCTTTGCAATCCGTTCTCCTCCACCCTTTCCGAAAAGATCCACTGTTTCGCCACAATGCGGACAGATAAATCCACTCATATTTTCAATTACACCAATCACTTTCATCCCTAGTTGTTCAATAAAAGTAATTGCTTTTGTTGAATCAAGTGTTGAGACTTCCTGTGGTGTCGTTACAACTACTGCTCCACGAAGATTTGGTGCCATTTGTGCGATAGTAAGCGCTTCATCCCCTGTGCCAGGAGGAAGGTCTACAACAAGATAGTCCAGGGAACCCCAGGCAGTGTCTTCAAGAAACTGTTTTATTGCTCCTGACTTCATCGCCCCACGCCAGATTACCGGAGCATGTTTTTCTGGGAGGAGAAATGCCATTGAGACAACCTGCAATGTTCCGGTCACCTTTACCGGGACAATTTTATTCTGATCTGCAAGAAGTTTGTGATCTTCTATACCGAGCATTTTGGGAATATTTGGTCCGTGAATATCCAGGTCGAGGAGACCTACATTTTTACCATGATTGGAAAGTGCATATGCCAGATTCACTGCTACGGTAGATTTTCCAACTCCTCCCTTCCCTGAGAGAACAAGTATTACATGCTTAACATCGATATTTGCCTTTGGCGGGAGTTTGCCTCCTGCGGATGGGCAGGTTGCCCCGGAAGGACAGGATGAACAATTATTATCACACGTTTCAGGATCTGGTTTATTACTTTCTGTCATTATTCTTCTTTCCTCATCAGTGATTCCATATTATTCGCCTCTCTTTATCATAAATCATATGATAATACTCTATGGGAATCAGGGATTTTGTTTCCCAGATTCTGGACTTCAGGATATAAATATCTCATTAACCCAAGTTTATCAGATGAGGGGTACTTAATGGAAAAGAGGGATTTCGTTGTTATTTTCGCAGCAATAATTATCGTTTTAATTATGGCGGTGGTCGTAAAGCCGATCATTACCGGACAGCCTGTGGTTTTTTTACCTGAATCACCTGCGCCGATAGAAGAAGTCATTTCTGAAAGTAATACTGGAACTATTCTTTCAACCCCGGTTGATACAGAGATAATAATAACCCCTGAACCTACACTCGTTCAGGAAACCCAGGAACCAACAATACCCTCACAGAGCACGGTGAGTGTAACTCCATCAATTACACCAATGACCTGGCAACCTGATTCAGACAACCCTATGCCAGCTATCCAGATGACTAATTATGCTGAAATTGTTGGAAAATATACCGGTTCAACTGTACAATTCAGAATACCTACACCATATTGGGAACTTCATTACCATGTAACTCCAATGGGTACAGATGGAACATTTTCAATGGACGTGAAGGAAAAATCTGATGCAGGAGAGAAAACAGTTAGAACTATTAC